>Ga0315914_1000284_pt1 | contig 56921 bp, 29 predicted proteins | sample MpolenodulesMG_FD_203920 | JGI IMG/M metagenome (GOLD analysis project Ga0315914, IMG submission 203920) | Medicago polymorpha root nodule microbial communities from Los Angeles, California, United States - elongated nodules | ecosystem: Host-associated > Plants > Roots > Nodule | place: USA...
TTGTACAATTTATACACGGAACAATAGTCAATCGCTAATTAATTAATTAAATTGATTTTCTTATGTATCTTCAAAATAATAATAAGAGAATTTATAACAAAATAATATTGTTTTGACATTTAATCCGTACGGACCACGGTCTGTTGCTAGTTTTTTTTATTAAACATTTAATTCTAAAAATCATTAAAAAAACCAAATAAAACTAAACGTAAAAAAAATCAAAAAGAAAAACCAAAAAAATATTAAAAATGGTTGTTCCCCAAAGCCTATGTAAAAACTAAAACACTAAAAAAATGGCTTGTTTGCCAAAATGAAAATAAAACAACAAATATTTTTTTTTGAAAACAAATGCTTGTTCGCCAAAGCATGCATAGAACAAGGCATTTGCATTATTAAATATTAACGAGGGGTATACTTATCAATAATTTTGCATAGAACAAGGCATTTGCATTATTAAATATTAACGAGGGGTATACTTATCAATAATTTTAGTCTGAGATGCAAAAAAGAAAAAAATCCGTCAAGAACTGAGATACATATGGTGGTGGTGTACAAAGTAATGTTTTCCGAAAGGGGAGGTGTGATTCAAATTTTAATTTAATATAACATTCAATTATGTTTGTTCAAACCAAAATACCAAACAAAACATGTAGCAACTTGTTACACCGGCATGTGTAGGTAAAAAGTGACCTTTCCCATGGTGGGAAAGGATTCACCTTTCCCATGTTAACCTTCACCTGTTTTTATTATGTGAGAATCATAGATTACAATATCTTCATGATGTTGGTTTTCTATAATGTTAGTATAAATATGAAAACCACAACTTACATGTTTACCAGAGCATTAGGTTATGAAATCATGTGATTCTTCATTAATGTTAATTTTTCTCCCAAATTATAACTAACTCTGATTATGCGTTTAAGGATTTTATGTTTTTCGCTCCATTGAAAAATGAATGTGTATGGCCTGTCGTAAATGAAAATATGTTTCATTGGACTTGAAATTGTTTTCATGTAGTTCTTAACTTGAAAGAAGAAACCATAAATTAGAGTCATATGACTTATATAGCAACATTGTCATACATAATCAACATTCGTTTATGTTCAATCAAGAATCTCCCTACATTCTCCATAGGAGTTTCAAACTATCAAAAAGTGCATAACCTCTTTCTCAATAATTTATTATCCATATCCAACCACAACCCCTTGACTCGCTTGCCTTGACTTGGTTTAAATGCAAAAACTTTGGTGGGTCAAAAAAGAAAATGAAGTCAAATGTTATATTGAATTTTTATTGAAAAGAAAAAAAAAAAAGTATATTTACCTCTTGGAACTTCTTCATTTCCTTTATCGAAACCAAATCTACAATAATAAACCCATGATTTTTTAAATATTTCTTCACGCCTCTACTTCATATCTATTTATTTTCATTTGAAACATTATAATGTACAATAAATTGAATAAAAAGGTTAAAAGTCAATAAATAAAAATTTAAAAGAAAAAGAAGATATGATCTACGACACCCGACACTCTTATATCGGTGATACAAAAGTTTCTCTTTATGAGCATGACTTCTGGTAAATGTAATCATAATTCTTCATCCAATCTAAAGTCTCTAGAGTTGACTATCATTCAATCTAAAATATGATTTTTTTAATTTTAAAATTAATATAAATGAGAAAGCAATTGAAATTAAAATAAATGTAAAAAAAATATTAATAATTACACAGTGACTTCCCTCAGTTTAGTTGAACAAAATATAGAGTCTTTGCAGAGCCGAAAATTGTCCTATGTTTTGTCTGTTAAGTTTCAATATTTATACAAGTAACGGTTCCAATCGAGCTGAAAGTTGTTGGTGAACGAAATGGGTCGTTGCTGCCGTGCCGCGTCACGCTCCTCCCCCGTTGCTGCTGACGACAACAGGTTTCTTTCTTTCTTTCAATTTTGTAATAATAATTCGATATTTCGACTTAGGATTATGAATTATTGTATACTATGCAATTCAATCTTATACATTGTAATGTTTTTAGATCCAAGAGAAAAAAGGTTGCTTTAAATGCTGACAATTTAGAAACTTCATCTGCAGCAGGTGATTTTCATTAACATACTAATTTTTGTTTTTTCATGTTAACATCTTCTGTAATATTATTATTATTTTCTAAATGTCGCAGGAATTGGCATAACTGATGGCAAAGTATCACTATATCACTGTAATTACTGCAACAAAGATATTTCTGGGAAGATTCGTATCAAATGCGCCGTGTGTCAAGATTTTGATCTCTGCATTGAGTGCTTTTCTGTTGGTGTTGAGTTAACTCCTCATAAAAGCAATCATCCATATCGGGTTATGGTATGAACCCTTCTTTCAGCTCTTCCTGTTTTATATTTATATTATTATGAATGAAGCTTCCAGCATGGATGAATACTGAATTACTGTATTATTTTAAGTTTTTAAATATATTTCTTTTCACAGGATAATCTATCTTTTCCGCTTATATGTCCAGATTGGAGTGCAGAGGAAGAGATGTTACTTCTTGAGGTAATTCATTTGAGTATGGGGAACTCTTCTATCTTCTTTCTTCTTACCTGCTACATGTTAAATGTTGTTTGCATATCTACTATATTTCTTATTATCAAAATTCTTTATCATAACAAGTTTGTTTCGTTTTAGGCCCTTGACATGTATGGATTTGGGAATTGGAATGATGTTGCAGACAACATTGGAACGAAAAGCAAATCTCAGTGTATTGACCACTATAATACTGTATATGTGAATTCACCATGTTTTCCTGTACCTGTAAGTCTATTTGACAACTCTGTTATTGATAGCATACATGCGACCTGTGTTTGAATGCATGGTGTAATTGTTTGTATGTGCACATAGGATTTGTCTCATTTTTCGGGAAAGAACAAAGAGGAACTCCTTGCCATGGCAAAGGGAAATCAAGTCAAGAAAGGTTTGCTTCTTAATGATCTAAATCACAGTTTGTGTAGATTTTGCATGCTTGAATTGGTTACTTTGTTTTATTCAATGAACCTAAAGACATGCTATGTAACCGAGTGGTTGTGTAGAGAAGGAAAAGAAACAATAGCTATGTGTGTGTAACCAAGGGGAGTATATATTACACGAGTAGCTTATATGCCAATCCCTCCAAGACTTAGTGAATACATCTTCTAGCTAGCTTGGTCATTTGAGCTGACATTTTGGTAGTTATGTCTCCGGATGATACCTTCTCTTTGATGAAATGGAAATCTATAGTTTTCGCACAGAACGTTAAATTCTAGGCAATGTGTAAGGTAGCTTGGTTTTTACATCTGTGAGTCCTCTGTAACTTTGCAACTTTTTGAGACAATTGAGCTCACAAATGGCCAATGCCAAGGCTTGATTTTTTTCGTTAGCATGTGACTTGCTAAAACCTTTTGTTTCTTGGTTTTCCAAGATATGAAGCTATCTTTAATGATTATGCTATACTCGTAAGTAGATCTCATATTAAAAGATGAAGCTGCCCAATTAGCATATAAATATCCAACAACTTGAGCCACTGTATTCCAATGTCTTTCACAAGGTGAATTTGTTTTCTTACCACAATAATTACAAAAGAGATATATGTCTTGCATGTTGGAAGATCGAGGTTGGTTATTCTCTAATGCAGTTTCACTGACAGTATCTGTCTGGACCCAGTTTTTGGAAAGTTTGGTTATTAATGGGAGAAACTTATAAGTTGATTGTTTAATTGATGATAAAGAATGCAATGTGTATCTTCCACACGCCACTATAGATTCCTGATGAGCAAGCCTATCTAGAATACATTATTTTTACTTCCCATGTACAAATGAATTTCTTTTAGAACATAGTAAGTTTAATACTTCAACATGTTGTGTCTATGCAGTCATTCATGTTATCATTCTCTTTGCCTAATTCTAAAAAAAATTCTCTTGTGGATTGACTATGTTTGTAAAATCTGAGGAAATTTTTTCTAACTTGTGCTTGTTTTACTGGTCACTTCCCTTTGGATCATCTATAATATATGCCTGTCTTGTTTTTAAGTGTTAGGGTGCATGATACTGTACTCCCCGGTTTGTTGTTTGCATTTTGCAATGTCAAGTTTCATGGATGTTATATTTATAACACAAGCTTTTGTTCCCTGTTCCGTTTTTCATGCAGAATTTCCTCCAAATGCAGAGCTGACTCTGAAAGAAGAACCTCTCTTTTCTGATGGAATAAAGTAAACCTTACTAATTTACTCTGATTATTTAAATTTGTTCGTTTATGACTGCTAATCCTTTGTTGCAACATCTCAGCTCTGAAGAATCTAAGAAGGCAGAAACCACTAATCAAACGATGTCTAGGCTAACCTCAGGTACAATCTATAGCTTGAGAAAATTCTTTCTTTACCATTTCGTAATACATTCTATGTTAATGGGTATAATTTATATGGATGATATGAATTCAGCACACGATAAAGCTCTTTCAAGTTCAATCAAGAAGGCTTCCAATGTGAGCCAGAATAATGATGGAGTTAAGGTGGAAGGTATGTTTCTGAGTATCGAATGAAAGTTACCGACCCTTATTTTGTTGCTGAAGTAGGAATTTCTATTGATGAGTTTGCTGCTTTTGACAGTAATATAAAAATTGGGTAGTTTGGGAATTTTGAACATCTAAATTTTTGTTTTGTCTCGAGAATTTCAGACGTTAATTTTGATCTTCAAATATTATTTCATTAAATTTCTCTGTGAGGGATAATATTTTTATCGTAGTAGTACAAATGGGAATCTATCAATGACACAAAAATCATCATTAGAGAACCAGTTTGATGCCACTGATCTTTCATTAATCAAATTAATTTTTGGAAAGTCTAACATACCTGATAAAGGGTTTACTATTTTTTTTATAAGTGATAAAAGGTTTACTATGATTGCTTTTGGAATTTAATCCTGGACAAACTATGGGATAACAAAACCTTATTACAAACACATAGCCTCGGGCTTGAAGGCTTAACACTGTTTCTATTGAGATTTGAGATCTTTTACAAAGCTGATCCTACAGTCTTTAGAGATTTCCTTAACTATAGTGATACAATAATTGTGGAATATATTTCCTCTCTTACCCTAAGCACAACATACAACAAGGAATGTATATGGTTTTAAACAAGTACAATGCAATACAAAGTAGTGCAAAGGACATAATTACTCTCAGACATTAAACATATTCATAATACAGTTTTATACACTGTCCTCAAGATGTTAATCATACCCAACTTGTTAAAAAGCTAATCAACCCTACTCCTGTTATATGTTTATTTGGAGGATCTCAGCTATTTATTATATCCGGTCTCTATTCCTAACACATCCCATGGACACACGTCCCTGCTGGATCTTTTCTTAAAACAAAATAGCAGTTAATTTCTTTTTTTTTTTTTGAATTATTATTGTTTTTTCCTTGAATTATTGGGTTTGCAGCAATGTCCTGACCCTTCAACGTTGTATCCATATTTGAATTTGGGTTGGGCCTATTTCAACCCACAAATTCGGCTTGTAAGGTGAGAGATGTCTTCTACTTGCAAACAATTTTTCAGACCATATCCACATTCAATGTGAGACTCTCAACACACACCCCTCACGCTCATGATTGAACGTCTGTCACATAAGCCGAGTGACCCAATAATGAGTAGCCGAATAGGTCTAGGTTAATCGTTGATACCATCTTTATATTTGAATTGAGCCTAAAAATCCCATAAAATCCGGTTATAAGATGAGAGATGTCTCTCACTTATGAACACTTCAGATATATTCCATTTATTGGGAGACTCCCAGAAGTCGGTATGAAAGATATTTGGAGTTGGAGGTCCCGGGTTCAAACCCGGGCAGGGACCTCCAACTCCAATTGAATGTAGTTATTATTATTAACCAAATCGGGTCCCAGTCTCCTTCACTCCTCTGTGCTCGAGTCTTCCTGACATTTTTTTATTTTTAATTTGGCGTCTGCTAACAGTAATACACACTTGGCTCTTAACACAAATAGTTCAGGTTTTAATGTCATATAATATTTTAATGTTTCATACTTTTGAACACACATTTCTTGTACTAATACATTCAATTGCTTTATTTTTTTGTTAGTAGAATCTCAAGCAGGTCGGAGCATCGGTGAAAAGAAACCTAAATTATCTGGGGAATATAGGCCTTCTATGAAAGTGTTGAGTGGGTACAATTCTAAGAGAGGTGACTTTGATATTGAATATGACAATGATGCTGAGCAAGTTTTGGCAGAAATGGAATTTTTGGACACTGATACTGAAGCTGAATGTGAAATGAAACTGCAAGTGCTCCGTATTTACTCAAAAAGGTATGGATACTTTACATTATTGTCAAATAAAAAGGTTTATTGTTCTTCCCAACAAATGAAAACAAAATTAACCATCTAAAAATGGTCCTGGAAGAAATTATGTAAATTTCTAGATTGTTTGCATCTAAACTAGTTTTAAGCTTTTCCCTCGGATTACCTGATTCTGAGTTAACACGACATCTATCATTGTAGCATGTCTTTGAATTGTAAGCAACACACATATCCTTGTATTGCCACAATCCTGTGTACTACTCCCTCCGTTTCAAAATGAATGTCGTTTAAGGTGTTTACACACATATTAAGAAATGCATTAATTAAAAGAAAGAGAGATGTTATTTTACCAAATTATCCTAATCAACTATTGATTTGTTTTTCATTAAAGAAAAAATAATACTTTGGAAGTAGTGTATATAGTATTAATTGAAGGGTACAATTGAAAAGAAAAAGTATTATTGCATTGAAAACTGAAAGTGACATTCATTTTGAAACAATATTTTTTGGCTAAAACGACACTCATTTTGAAACGGAGGGAGTATGTCTTTTAGGATATATTTGGATTCAATTTTTCTTTTGTTTTCCTCCATATCTGATATGCAAGTATGAAAATTTCTTGACAGGTTAGATGAACGAAAGCGCAGAAAAGATTTTATACTTGAAAGAAATTTACTTTGTCCCAATCCTTTTGAGAAATATCTCTCACCTGAAGAGCTTCAAATATGCGAACAGTACAAGGTCTTCACGCGGTTTCACTCAAAAGAAGAGCACGAGGAGTTGCTAAAAACTATTATTAAAGAACACCGACTTGCCAAAAGAATACAAGACTTAAAGGTATTACATTCTACTATGCATTCTGCTGCAGTCAACATGCTTTATCTGCATATATTGTAGTTATTTCCTCTAGTTTATAAAGGGTGACTGGGGATATAATGCTGCCTGAACTTGAAACAGAGTTCCTGTTCCTTCTTTTCACCAACTCCTGCTACTACAGATTTTGCATCCTACCTCAACTGAAGAGTAGTATGTTGCGTTTGACTGCGATTTTGTTCGATCTCACTGTGCCCCATAGAACTTCCCATAGAAAAAGGTGGAGTTACTACAACTCCCCTCTGGTCTCACTGTGCCCCATAGAACTTCCCATAGAAAAAGGTTGAGTTACTACAACTCCCCTCTGGTCACATAGTTCACTCGTAATTTGATTCGTCAAAATAGAGGACCCTCGAGGTTGGTTTGGATTATGCCTGCTGTGTGATCCAGTTTTTGTTTTATCAATCACACCACCGAGTGGTGATGGTAGGGGGTTAATGTGCCACTAATCTACAAGTTTTGATTAGTTTAGGAGGGGGATATGCTGGTGAGTTTCAAAGCAAGAGATGCTTTCTGCACATGACCCATAGTTGGAGCCGCAATTTTCGCATTATATCAATTATAGTCACACGACTCATCTGTCAAAGTGTGCTGATACAACTCCATTTCCATTTGCAATATCTTGCAGGAAGCTAGAATTGCTGGCTGTGTAACTGCTGCTGAAGCTTATCAATTTATTGAACAAAAGAGGACAAAAGAAGCTGAACAAGGTGACTGTAAAGAAAGTGGTCAGATTGGAACAAGTGGCAAGACTTCACAGAGACCAAATTTTTCCAAAGTAGAGCTTGGTAGTAGCCCGCGCGGTATCCATAAGGGCACTACAGCATCATTTGCTGGTATCAAGGATGCGCCGGCTGCCATACAAGATATCGCGAGGACGCTAGAAGAATGGGATATCAGTGATTTTGATGGGGCTGAGTTGCTTTCTGAATCTGTAAGAGATTTTTCTCCCTTGGTTTTTTAGCACTTCATTTGTATTTTAATGTTGCTATTTCTTTATTAGCTTTGATTGGCCTTTTAATTTTATTTTGGAACGAGGCTATGTACATCTGACCCTCCCTTCCCTACACCCGACAATGGTGGGATTTTTTTGCAATGGCCTGCCTTCAGTTTATTTGGGCTGTGGGGAGCGTTCTATCTGATTGGTTCTGACATTGATTAACATGCAGGAAATAAAGCTTTGTAATGAGATCAGAATGCTGCCGCCACACTACCTCAACATTACGCGGATTATGCAATTAGAAATTTCGAATGGCAGAGTAACCAAGAAATCTGATGCATATCCTTTGTTCAAGTTCTCTCCAAGCAAGATTGATAGAATTTATGACATGCTTGTGGAAAAAGGAGTTGTTCAAGAAAAATGATATGCTTTATATTGTGTAATGGTTATAATTTATAAGGTCATTTTTGTATGGTTTTATATCTCTTTAGTTTTTTTGCCCATACAAAAATAATTCGAAGACAAATATAGTTAATGCACACCGACCAGAAAATAAGAACTGAGATAACTTATTTTAATATGCCTGAGTTGTGCACACATCATTCATCCTATTGTCACTTCTTTTATGCAATATTGATTTATTTTTATTGCATTCATTCGATGGATCATTTTCGGTCTTTTGTGATTTATTCTTATCCCACACTTTTGTACATATATGGGAATTACTTCGGTGTTTAGAATGTACCATGACATACGCCGTGTTGTGAGTAATTCTTGTGTAGTCACAAAACTTTAGACAACATTTGGACACAAAATATACACCATTTAATGATTTAAAAATATAAATTAATTATTCTTCATAATATTTTTCCGTGTGTGTTCAAATGGGGTGCCTAAGCTCTTGTGACCACACAATATTAACTCCCGTGTAGCATGCTTAAGAGAGCACTTAATCTAATGATTTATTTCAAACTCATAATCCTCCATCACCTCTTTCACCCTGTCCACGTATTTTGCAAGAGTAAAGAATTGGAAGGAGAAAACATACTCTGATGCTTCCGAGAAGAAAAGAAGAAGTTCAAAAGGGAAATCAAATCAATTATTTCAAAGTAAACCAAATGCGATTATTCAAATTAATAAATGCTTAAGCAAATAATCCCTTATATTTATTTATTGACTTTCAATAGCTTATTATTATTTTTAATCATGACTTCATAGTGACACATATTCCTTATAGTTAGGTATCAGATAGCACTATTATAATTGATATTGTGTCTTGAAAATCACCTTTTATTTTATAACCTTATTGGTATATAATATTGTCAAATCTATGATGAAATGGGCTCCATATGTCTGCCATCATGAAAACTATCTACTTTGGGCAAAGTTGTTGCAGCAGATTGAAAGGCTTAAGCACACTCATCATTACTTTGAGGGTGTTGATCATCCATAGAAACTATTGAATTTTCTAGGCAATTGATATTAGTTATTCAATACAAAGGCAGCACAATATTCACGAGTGTTCAAATTCTTTACAAGAACAATGTATTTGCTCATCATCTCACACCCAAATTACAAGACGTTTTATGTAATCATTATTCTTTCTAAAATATAGCGGGACATGAATTGGGATAAAGTTCAGTCAGGGTTGGTAGTATTTGGACTCATGCGATATGTAAAGCTTACTTATGTATTCAGTGGGTGGGTTATCTTAATGCTAAAGTAAAAGAAATTGATAATTTTGTAACCAAAAAAAAGAAACTGATAATTTATCAATCATTCGCCTTATATAGGTTAAATTACACTACCAAAAATGTGCCTCCGATAAACATTACAGGGTGCATCGAGCAAGCATCAAAGAAACATATTACACATGAGATAATGTCATGGTATCGAAAAATAATAAAATAAGAGTTTAAATATCGTACGCATCATCTAAGAATACATTGTCACATCAATTAATGAGACATAAGTCATGTTTTTAACTTATTAGATGATGTGGTATCCCATCATTAGATGCATATGTAATTTTCTTTTTACATTGATGATTTATATAAATTAAACTCATAACATAATGTCATATAAAAATTTATAGCTCCTTGTTAAGAAAAACATAACATGTATTAATATCATGTAAGGAGTATGAATGTTTTATCTTAAAAAGGAGTTTGAAAAAATGTATTGGTTTAATCCTAAACACGTGTGTAATTTAATATGAATGTTTGAGTTTGAATTTAATATTTTCCACTTCTCAACATTTAAAATGTGTGAATTCGCCATTAGATTATTTTAAAAAATGTATTAATTTAATCTTATAATACAGTTAACTGTTGGCTAAAGATACAAAGCTTATCATGCTAGTTCTCTAAGAAATTATTTTATCTTATCGACCAAAATAACATACCGATTTGCAAAAAAATAGTTTCAAAACGACTTATTCATTTTAATTTTCAATACAATTTTTCTCTCTTTCTAATCGTACCATATAATTAGTATTACTTGCATCACTCTCAATTCAATATCTTCTATCTAACATTTATGGTAAAAGTAAATACATCTATACATGGTAGAAGGGAGTACTCAATAAAACGTTGGAAGATTTTAAATTTAATTTAGTGGCAGATTCAAGCATGCAAACAATTTTGGTTATTTTGTGCAGAATGTTGTTCCCTTGGTGCCCCTCTTTGACAGACAAATCCCTTTAATAGAAAGAACAAATTAACATTAACATTGGGCTCACCTAAAAAGAGAACATGTCAAACAATGTAATTTTCAAGAACCAGTTAAACAGCCAATGATCCTAGGTATAAACTAATATAGTACAAGTGCCATGTGTTGATCTCATATGCTGGCACATGGCTTCTCTTATTTCAAATTAAAATGCTGGGAAGCCAGGGTTTTTGAAGAGTTTTTCACGTCAATCACTTACTTACACACCATATGCTACCAAATTGCCATTACAAGAAACAAATCCACTTTTTTTATTATCTTAATGACTTGGAAACTGTTTTTCTTTCTTGAAGGATTCTATATATAGCATGTTGTTAATTTAATAGTTACTACTAGTACTACATTTTTTTTTTTGAACAGCACTACTAGTAGTACATTAAGGTTGTTATTTTCACACAGATATCAACAGAAGATTCACTTCAACACTGAAAAGTATCAAATAATATTCTTGTTCTTGAAAACCTTTATAAAATCCAAATCAAAGTATCACACTATCACCAATTACCTCATTGTATTTCTCTTTCTACAATAAAGTTCCAAAGTTTAATTTGGTAAAAGAAAAATCACTTGTCTCACTGACATGCCAATATGTCATGTTTTAAAATACATGCTGCCAAATGTTTCTTCTTCCTATCTAACTAACCTATAAATAATATTATTTTTTATTTTTTAACAGTTGTTTTAAATTTATTTATGCATATAAAAAATAGTTTTTTTTCTGTAATATATTCAACTATTTATTATCTTATTTTATATATTTCTCTCCCTCCAATAAATAGTTGAGAATATTTTTCACAAAGCAATAGTTAAGAACATTTTTTTTTTAAAAGTAACATAGAAAATAAACCAAAAGAGTAGTAAGTAAAAAGTCTTCTTCATTATTTTAGTGTTATTTTAATCTGCTTTTTTCCTTTGACAACACTTTTTTCTTGGTATATGCTTTTTGAAATTGATGGGGTGGGAAAGCAAAGTAACATACCAAATGCTCTCTTGCTACTTTTGCTTATTGAGGATTATATCCTCATGGTCATGGATGGCTTCTCCCTTTGCTCTCTTGATGTTTTTTTCAACTTACAAACTTGTTGGATTAGGATTTTTCTCACTCTTCTTCTCATCTATGGCAATTATTTTGTCTAGTCTTCTCTACATATGGAAATACAAACTAGTGCAAGTTGATGAAAATTTTGCAACAACTTCAATGCTCATGAATGAATCTATGATTGAAGCAATGGAAAGAAAAGAAGAACATCAAGCCAGTGATATTGGTGTTGTTGCTAATTATGACTCAGATTCTGAGTTAGATGGTTCAATTTCTGATGAGGAAAATCTTATAGAAATTACACTTCCAAGTGGACACTTTGTGGATCAACAGAAACAAGAGTGCAAGTACAATAAGTGCAGTTTACAGCAGCAGAAAAATTTGATGGAATTGTTGGCAGAATATAATGAAATGTATGAGGAAGAGAATTTAATAGAGATTGACATCTCCATTGGTTCAATCAAGTGCTCAAGGTTTGAAAATGAAACATAATCATCATACAAGTATAATTGGTACCTTTTTCAAAAGTTTAATGTTTGTTGGATCAAGTTTTTTCATCCACCTGCTTTATATATTTGGTTGGATTTGGAATGTAAAGATGGTGCTGTTGTTAATGTTGTGAAGTATATGAAGTTAATGTTACTCACAATTTACTTTAATATTGTTTTTTTTTTTTTTTTTTTATATAATGTTACTCACAAACTTAGCATACTTATTAAAGGTGAAATGACTTTGGAACCTATAATATAAATTACTCTAAACTATTAATGGTGCATTCTTTGCTGATAATAAAAAAAGAAGCCATTATGAGGCAACCCAAACCTAGAGTCCTGCACCTCATAGGAAGTATGGGTGATCATAATTATTTGACATAATATTTGAGCACATTTACATATTTGTTAAAAGGTAAAAGAATTAAATAATATGTATTTTTGAAATAATTAATTATATTGATACTCTCTTTGTCCCACTACAAGTAAGTTTGTTGTCTATTTTCATATTTTCATATGCTAATACATAATTTTGATCTTTAATATCTTTAAAAATTTATCAATTTATTTTATAAAAAATTGATATTTTAAAAATAGTTATCGTAACAAATCCGACAACAATTTAATAAATTGATCAGAATATGTTGTGTGAATAATGTACATAGTTAAATGGAATCATTCATTATGGAACATAGGAAGTATATATATTTTGATGTGTGTGTTTAAATATTGTGTATAAATCATTGTGACCATATAAATATTTTTCTTGCACCTCATTGTCCAACGGAGTGAAGAGTAGGTGTTACTATATACTCATAAATAAATAGAGGAAAACATAAATTAATCAAACTCCATTTCACAATTGCAAGAATCAATTAAAGAAAAATGTTAACGAGTGTTCCGGAGGTACTCTTTAAACATTTTAAATGGTAAGTTTTTAATGAAAAGTTTTTAAAAGAATAATTACTAAATTTATGATGCTTAAAAAGTGCCCCTGACACACTTGTTAACAAGACCCTTAATTAAATTAATGATTCTTGACTTCAACAATCCAATCTTTTTTTAAAAACAAAAATTAAAATGCAAAAACATCACATGAGAACCTTGACATCCCAATTAAGTTGGCCCTCTTAAACTACTAAATATTATTTGCAACACCATAATAAAGTTATTAATATAAAATAAAATGATGAAAGAAGAACATCACGACTAGCCCAAAACCTTAACAAAATCTAAACTTATGAAGGTAATCACTCGAATCAACTATCCAATTACGTATATCCATTTTAAAAAGAAATTCAACCAAATATTAATATTGATCTTTTTACGGTATTAAGAAATAAGAATGGCTCATATCCAAAATTTGAAAAATAAATAAATTTCCTGATGATCGTATCATATACTCCATTTGAAAATAATAGTCAATATTCAACAAGGTAATATTTCCGAACAATTTTCTAGCGTCTTTCTCCTCATGAATATATTCTCTTTTTTTTTTAAAACTCGATATCCGATTCAATAATCGACTAATCCGAGGGGACCAATCCCACCACCCCTCATGAATATATTCTAATATCAATTTCCACATATCAAGTTATATATGTATGATTTCTTTATTTATTTTTATATATATGTACGGAATTATTAGCTCAAAATAAAAGGTATATATGTATGGCGAAAGGCAGGGAATTCACATATGAAATTCGATTCTCGTTCTGCTTCTATATTGAAACTGCTTATATTATATTTATTTAACTTGCTGGATTATATATATTATAAAGAAATTCTTTAAAAAAAATATAATATAAAAAAAGGAAATGTTAACGGGTGTTCCTGAGGTATTAGTTAAGAATTTTAAATGGTAAATTTTTGTGAAAATTTGTGAAATAAAGTGAATTGAAAATTGAAAACTTTAACGTTTTTATGAAATAATTATTTGATTTGGAATATTAAAGAAATACAGGAGCTCTCGTTAACCAGACTTGTAGAAAAAAATAAGGGGGAAAAGAAAAGGAAAAGGTGATTCTTATTACTTCATCAATATCAATCAATATTATTATAATAAAGAACTTGGACGACTATTACAGTAAAGAAATTGGAAAAACTATTATGGTTGACACTTGACTTGTAATGTATTGAAGAACTAAACGAACAAATTATTATTCCTCTACAAATTACAAAAGAATGAAAGACTTGAATAAAATGAACGGATAAAAAAATTGACAACATTATTCCAATCTTCCTATGCTTTGGAATTGAATAATGACCTGATTTCAGGCAACTGTGGAAGTAACTTTGAAATTTCTGTACAATATCTATAACCCTTTGTAATTAAATTAAATGGGTGTGCCAAGTTCAAGGTTGGTGATGTTTAGGAGTTAACAAATGGGCAGAATCTTTTGTGTTGATGTACACATGGGACTTGCAAGAGGAAGTGCTTGTAAGCATGGTAGAAAAGCCTGAGTACTTTCCTTCCAACTTTGATAAACCTACTTTTGTAAGAAAGTCAAATAGTTCATTTTGTTGTACAAAAGGTTGAGCTACATAATCCTCAATTGCCATCCACTGAAATTTAAGAAAAACCACATTAAATCAATTGTCTTCTTTATGCTTGTACAAAATTAGTGTATAAAAAGGTACACATTTTTAGAAACACACAATTTTAGAATATGTGACATGTAAATGCTTAATATATGTCACATGTTCTAGAAATATGTAAAACTACACTAATGGATATATACCTGAGCTGCCTCAATTTCTGAAGCTTGGCTCTGAATGTTGAATGAACGAGGTTGCAACATGCATACAAATAGTATCTCCGACTTCTGGAAGAAACATTTATGTCTTTCCCTGATATAACAAGAAAAAACAAAGATAAGACTGAAATTGCAGAGAAAAATACCAAATATAGTAATGTTCCAAAACATGCAATGTGAACATTTTTGGTCCAAATCTTACCTGAATGCTAAAACTTCAACAAACTCAGTTTCTATCTGAAAATATGAATAAAAGCAAAATGGCCTTAGAAAAGGTTTGAATTTCAAATATTAAATATGGTTAAACTGCATTTCATTTAAATATGTTTTTTTTTTACAAAAAAAAAAGTTTTTGCTTACCCCTGTCTCTTCTTTGACTTCTCTGATTGCAGCAGCACAAACATCCTCACCCTGCAAATTGAATTCTAATGTAATTAAAAACTAATCTTTCAAAAGTTTAACAATCAATAATAAATAAATTTTTAACATATATACTTCATTAACAGCTCCAGTAGGCAATTTCCATATTCCTTTACCGCTGAATCTACCATTTTTTTCCTGAACCACAAGGACCTATCAAATAAAAACAAAATCAATTTTATCAGTATACTATACATTAAGAAATATATATGGTCACATCAAGGTAGATATTGACTCAGGTTCATAAAAATTACAACTGGTCACTGAAATATGGTTTTTTAGTCTAGCCAAAAAGTCCAAAATAGTCAAATAAAAAATTTGAATGCTTATAGTCATGTGCTGGTGGAATCTATTACAAATATTTATTACTTAGAGCCTATGAAACACCAAGATTGGCACGAGACACCAAACATGTTTTGGTGTGAGACACCGAACACACCTTCAATCTGATTAATAAAAAAATATAGAAGGATTACCTCCATATTGGCATTGACTACAAAAGCACCAATAGAAATGCGGTGAGAAGCATTTGCAGGAATGGTATCAGGAGTGTTGGGAATCCAATATACAAGCATCGAGTGATCTGGTTCAGCATGATGGTATTTGAATCCAGCCTATAAAAGGAGCAGCAAAATGTTACATTACATCACAATTAATTTATTTAAATCATAACAAAATGACTTCTAAATCTTTACCTCAACAGCAAAAGGCACAAGATTTGAGTGTTCTCTAGGCAATTTTATCCACACTCCCTTCTTTCCCTAGAAAACAACATTCCAAAACCTTAATAACCACTAGAAATAACGAAACAATATAGAGTTGTAAACTTATTTGATTCCAATTTTTCTTAATTTTAAGGATTATAATGACTTTGAAATCTACCTGTATCCTCCACTGTGATAATGAAGCATCTAGCATAGAAGCAAAATCAAAAGAATCCATAGGTTCCTCAATGTTTACAATAACTCCTCCATGTTGATCCTCAACAGCTTTGAGTAATCCAGTAGTACATCTACCTCTCACTTCCTCATCCAATAAAGCTGAGGAGGCAGACCAATATGCTCTTGGGAAAAGAAAACTGTTCTTGTAGCCTAAAAGGGGTTACAAATTAGTACTTGAATAATGCTTAGTCACAACAATAACCATATTGAAAAATACCTTTGCTTATAAAAAGATTGAAAAATAATTTGGTGTATGTTTGGTTCAACTTAGAGCTGCAGTGTTTGGTTTTTTTTAAGGAACATTGATTTTGTCTCAAGATTTGATTCTATTTTAAAGCTAGACTTTGATATTTTTGTCCTACATTTAATTTTAAGTCTCAAATATATTGTTCAATCCACTTTTACATAAATGGATCACAACATAAATCATTTTACATATAACTTCAAAATCAATTTTTATCACTGCATTACCAAACATAATTGTAGTACATGTCTATATTAGTGGTGAAATTGTTAGAATCTTAGTGAGCCACCCTTAACAAAAAGAGCACTTTAGAGTTTCACAAAATCACTGTGTCACAATGATTTTGTCAAACTCACTATCAATTCAAACATACATTTAGCATGCTAAGTTAACTCATGTGTAAACATTACCTTCAAATTGAGGGAAGATAGAGCCATGAGAAGTTTTAGTTTTAGCTACAAGTGGAGGGACAGAAGATGTGAGGAATGATTTAGAAGTTGCTAAAAGGCATGAAGAATAAAGTTTGCGAGTGATAGCTCTAGACCTCATCATCATGAAAATCAAATGTGATCAACACACAAGAGAATAACAAAAGGTAATTTTTTGATTGGAAGCAATTATTGATGTTATGATTACTTGTTTTGAAACTAAGCTAATGGAGAGAATAGTAGCTAGAGAAATTTATAGGGTGTGAGAGGGACAATTTCCGTGCAATAAGTGGCAAGAACTTTGAACTAGTCATTTAATGTGTTTTAAGGAACACTTAGGATTAGAACAAAGAAACCAACATGAAAAAGATGAGCTAGAAGACAAAAAGAAAATGGAAATTAAGTTACCTTTTCATGCATTCAAACGTAGGAAATTAAGTTGTATCATTTTCTTTGAAGTTTCAGATGAAAACGCGCTGCAAATTTTATCAACCAACGTTAACCAATCAAATCTGTTTCTTTTTGCATTAAATTAGTTGCATGACCCTTGAAACACATCACGTATATGATTTATTTATGGAAAATGCTAGATATCAAGAATGATTTTATCAAGAAAGATTCAAGAATGACATGACACAATAATCACCCTTAGATTTCAGTCTCATTCATTAACCTTTCATAAAAAAAAATACATAACACCCACCAACCCATGATTTCCGGTCAGACAGAGATTTTATTGGCTAACATTAATTTCACGACAATTTCTTGATAAAATCTAAGGGTGATTATTCTGCCATGTCATTCTTGAATTTTTCTTGATAAAATTTTTCTTGATGTATAGCATTGCTCTTTATTTATACAGCCATGCTATATATAGCGAATAAATCATCAAGAATTTATCCCGAAATACAAACTAACCAATCAACAGCAAGGTTTTGCCGGAAATCAGGGGGATTGTGGGAGAAAAGGCAAAGTCAAACAAGTTGTGGAGTCGCTATTAATTCTTGAAGATTCTATTCGCGACAAATAGCATAGAGATTATTATAAATGAAATTTTTTCAATTTTTGAAATTAATATGAGAGTAAAGGATAATTTTATTAACTTTAGATATTGATTGTATTTTTTAATTCATCCATCAAAATATTAATGACTTATAATATGAAATAGAGAAAATATAAAGTTTTAAAAAAGTTATATATTTTGTTTCCTGTAAAAAAAAGTTATATATTTTGCATATTTTAAAAATTAATTATGATGGACCGTTATGAGTAATTTTTTATTATCCTATGGTTAAAGTCAATCATTTTTTTCTTGACAAAAAAAAGAGTCATTTTTAATGATATGAAAATGTATGATTGGTTGATTTTTAATATATTTTTGGTAGTTGATTGGTTGACCTTTAATATTATACTTTTTTTATCATAACAAGATTAGATTTTTTAATAAAGATCTAAATATATTTTTTTATCAAAGCATTTTTTTGCGTTTTTAGTTATTATAATTCTTTCTTTACATATTTGATTTTTGTAAATATATCACTTTTTGATTTTGGTCATTATTATTTTATTTTTGTCTCTAAATATTTGTTTGTGTATGAATTGATCATGCAATTTCTAAAACATTTTTAGACCTTCTAGTATGAGCGACATAATGACTGAATCTGAAATGAATATTGTTGTGACAAACTCCAACATTATCAAATTGCACAAGGACTAAAATAAACTAACATATTTAAGCCTTTGATAAATAGTGTTTCTTAGTATTTTCTGCAGGGAAAATACCAGGAAGACGTTCAAATTATGATTGATCTTTACAACGTGATGCTTCAAATATTTTACACTGTTCGAATGGTGGCTTACATCATACAACGTGTTTAGCACCAGTCTCAAACTAAAGCAACATTGTTAAAAACTAAAGCAATTTCCTAGCATGCTTCCTACCTCAAATTCTTCTTATAAATGTTCTTGATGGTAGCTTTAGAGCCCACTCCTCTTTCTTTAAAAGATTTCAAGTGTCCCAATCTCTTTTTAACCTTGTCTTTTTTGATTCAGCCATGCTAGCTTCTTCACACTCAATTTTGATTCTTTTTTAGAAATTTTCTCGCAAGGAAGCAAATCCATCATTAATTTCTAAACCTCCTCAAGTGATTAGAATTTTTGTTCCTTCTACAGCTTTGTTCCCCTAAAGTATGTTTTCTATGCAGTGAGATAAGGTTGCTAACATCACTTAATAACATACACAAGTTTGATATGTGATGCTCTTAAAAAAAAGTTTGATGTGTGTTTTCACATTCCCTGTCCATAGGCTCTGTAAATCAATTTCCGTTTGTAGTTGCATCTTGGCTTGATTTTTATTAGGATTGCAAATAAAAATCGACTTCTTTTTTTTACACTAAAGGACCTGATGATGACATCATAAGGTAGATAAGTATTTCAATTTTCAAACTGTGTTAAAGCCTACTCATTCAAACAGATAAGGACCTGTATGTCTTTTTCGGACAATTTTTGTTGTTGTCAAGTAGGCCAATGGCTAGGAATTCACCCTTAAGGGAATCTAGGGTTCGACCCCCACCACTGTCTATCACAATGTCCATACCAACCGACCTATGCTCTTGAGAATATTTTGGACTATTTTTATTGATGCCAATTGCCAAATGTACCTTTAGAATGACAAAATGGTAGTCTGGTTCGAACTTGAACTTAAGCATTATCACAAAAAGATGCAATATTGTGTACTAAACACAGTTTCTTCTTAACAATGCTCTACTAGGAGACCTTAAAAACCAAAAAAAATTGAAACACAATTCAATATGACATTTATAGGATTTGCTAAAAGCAAACAGATAAAGCCTACTTCTCATTCAAATGACAACATTTTCATGCACTCTCTTCCTATGCTTCACTCTTTTTGCTATTCTTCATTTCCTCAGCATTCTGTCGCTGCTCAGCATTCTCTTGTTGCTGCTCTGCCTTTTTCTGTGCTCGAATCATTGCACGCCTTGCTCGTGGTCTCATCTCTCGTACTGTCCTAGGAGGCATCACATAAGGTTCTAGTGGCCGATCACCAAAGGGGTGCTCACTACCAGGAAAGATCCTTAATTTCCGGTCCCTATCCTACATACATTAGCAATAATGCAAGAAAATGCAACTTAGACCATCAATTCTTCAATATTGCATAACTAATTAAAAAGAATAAGGAATAAGCTATAACAAGATGAAAAGAAAAATTGAAAATCATGGCTGTGAAGAAAACAATTCTTGAGCAATAGGTCATTGAACCTTCATCTCTGCACATGTATGAAAATGACCTGGTGAATTTTATTTTATATACATTGATAGCACTGTTCCCCAATGTCCTTCTCTCTTTCATAATCGAAAGTGCTAGCGAAATACTACTCAAGTTAAACATTGGATCCTATGATAAAAAGAAGAAACAACAAATCATGAAGTTGGCTGGCATTCGACACAACTAGTAGATCGAACAACAAAAAAGTGACATGTTCAGCTCATGTTGGAGGGCACGATTCCATTCCTGTAGCTGGACATTAATTGGCAGGTCAGTGACTAGTACCATTCTACATCATCACAAAAGGCTTGTGGGATGCCCCAACATTAAAAATTGGGCAACTACTCTCCCTAAAAACCTTCTCCTGGCCCTAAAATGTAATTCTTCAAGTCCATCATTAGGAATGTTAATTATGATATGGACATATACTCACTCTTACTTTGTTACATTATTCAAGCAAGTTTTACTGGTGAAAGTTTTGGTGGTGAAAAGTTTTTTAAGAAATTAAGGTACTTGCTCATATTAGATTGATGTGGAATGATGAAAGTGGATTTTTTGTTGCCCAATTTACAGTTTAGAATGCATGACAGCAGGAAGTTCAACAGAGTCATTAGAGGACTGCCATTTTAGAATCCATAGAAAAGCGAGTCAAGAGACTTACTCTAGCAACATAGGATGAATAGTTCTTGTCTCGTAAACCAAATAGCTGGATTACCGTCTACAATTGTGAAAAATTTGAGATTCTTACAGAGAAAAATTTGACACTGTCCTCATTATTTTCTTTTATTCTTTTGAACTGTAATTTGGCCCCAAATGGTCATGGGCCTTTATGGGTTAGACTATAAGAAATAGATTGTAAAGATTTGAACCTGATTTAAAAATTTGTATTTTTTTAGGGTCTTACGATTATTTTGGAAGTATAATTGTAGAGATATTTTAGAAATCCACAGGTTGTTATAATGCTACTTGCAGGGCAACGTTTTGGAAAACCATTAGGTCCTACCCCAAGTTCAATTTTGTTCTCCACGAAAGATACCCTCATGTCACTTTCCTTAGACTTGATTCTTATGGTAGGAAGCAGTTCTGGAAATCATAAATCAAACATCCTTACGATCTCATTTCATACTGTTCAGAATTTCTATTTTTGGTCTCAAATAGGACTCTACTCTAGCAAAATTTAAACCAACAATGAAAAAAATTAATCATTCTGGCCACCAGTAATTTAATTCAATACTTTGTTAAAAGCATTTCCAAAAACATTGGTCTATAAAGTACTTACATCACGTAAGTTGTTTTTAGGAATCATGCGCAGAATAGCTTTGCGAATAACATCTGTAGGGTCTTTGGCCATCTGATCCTTCAGAGTTCTTTGCTTAAGGTGGCCCACATACCTACATGCCACTACTTTATGTCAGAATAGTATGAATAATGCCAAAAGATTGTGGCACAAGAAACCATATACAAAACAACAATTATAAAAGTGGAGGTAAAATTTCTTAGAAGATAGGCATTTATATCTGAATAAAACCATTTGATTCATAAGAAGCCTAAAATTATAAATACTTCTTTGGTTCTAACAAAATGCATTAAATGAAGTAATGTAAAGAACATGCCCTGTATGCCAGTAGTAGACCTTGTCTGTAAGCTTCCTCCCAGTCACAGCAATATCCTTGGCATTAAGCACAATGCACATATCTCCATCGTCACGATTAGGAGTATAAGTTGGCTTATCCTTTCCCATAACTACAGTAGCTATTTGAGATGCTAACCTCCCGAGAATCTGCACGAGGAACATATGAATCAGCAAAATGATCTTATGACTTCAAATTTGTGAATCACTCAGTAGTTGATCACAGTCCAGAGTCCAGACGCTAAACAAAAGTTCATAAAATGTCCAAAGCTCGGGAATCTTCTACATGATCTCAAATAGCATGTGCTTACAAATAATTCACCCAATAAATTGTTTCACAATGTTCCGCTAATAAATGATTCATGGCTTAACCTTCCGAGAGAAGTAATTAATTACTTATGATAATTTAGATAAAATATATCTAGATAATGCAAGAGATTTATATTCAGTCTAGATTATGAGTGAAATTTGTTATTCCTATCAAGGATAACTTTTCACCTAAAAAGGACAAATGTAACACAATGGATACAAAACACTTTAATTAGGAGAAGACACCTAAAGTACAATTAACATAAAGCACAAATCCTTAACCAAAAGTGACAACATAAATGAAGCCTTATCCCACTAAGTGGGGTCGGCTACATGAATCAAATGACGTCATAGTGTTCTATCAAAACCCATGTCTTTTTCCAATTCATTGATCTCTAGATCCTTCTTGATAGTTTCTCTAATAGTTTTTCTAGGTCTCCCCCTACCTCTAGTGATTTGTCTCCCTTCCATTTGATCTACTCTCCTTACCACCTCATCCACATGATTTCTCTCCACATGCCCAAAATACCTAAGTCTAGTTTCTACCCTCTTTTCTACTATAGGTGCTACCCCAACTCTCTAATATTGTCATTCCTAATTAAAAAGTGAACACCGTTCATTATAGACATAATTAAAATGTTATAATTTATTTAATTCTTATAGTATTCACATCTGTATTGGTATACCGTATCTGCGTCGGATTTGGGAACAACAACTATTTTAAAGTGTTTCTACTTCCTTACTGCTATTTAACTTTCAATCCTAATAGTACACTACATGATATGCAAGCCAATCAGCCAAATGAATGGAACCATTTCATTAACCTATTATCTCGCATTTTATTCTTTACTCAAGATCCAAAAGGTAAAAAAAACCATAAGATATTCTACAAGTCTAGCAGAAGCTTACTCTAAAACCACATACTTCAAACAAAGAAAGAAAAAACTGTTTTACATTAAAATCATAATTTCATGGTCACATTCAGTCACCTGGCCCTTGGCATCGAAAACCCGCCACCGGAGCCCGTCAAGATTAATTCGTTTAATTCCAGCTGCAGCTCTCTGAAAACACAAAAGCAACATCTTTTACAATACAATTCCGAAAAAGATTCAATTTTTAACTAACCCATAACAAGTTGCATTTTCACAAACACTTGGCATGCATATTTGAATAAACTATTTCATAATGACAAGAAGTTTTGAAAATTGGTCACCTTGAGGTTGAAGGAGTTTAGCATCTTCATTTTTGCTTCAGATTCTTTATTCAACCTTCTTCCTATTCAAAAAAAAAATTATAAAAAAAAATTGAAGGTGCGTTGAGTAATGAAGAAATAAAGTGTAGAAACATATGATACTACGAAAAAACAGAAATAGAATACGATGAGAAGAAAAACATACTATGAATTATATTTGAGGTACAATGGAGCACCAAGATCCTTTCTTCTTCTCTTTTTCGTTAATGCTGCTTTTTCAATTTCTGTTCTCACTGTTCAGTTACTACACACTTTTTTTTTTTTAATCTCTTTTTCTCTCTCGCACACTTGGGCCAAGCCCATTTTTTTTTGTTGAAAATAGCTTTTCTGACATACAAACCTTCCTAATGATACATGTAATTTACTAAAAAGCCCCCAGCGGTAGTTAACTATCGTTTGGTAAACTGGCAGCAGTTAACTGCCGTTGGTGCCACCAGCGGTAGTTAACTACCGCTGAATCACTATTACACAGCAAAAATCGTTACTTTCCCAATCTCAATGGGATTTATGCAGCTCAATCCCATTTTCCTAACTGTTCCATTACTGCCAACATCAATTACAGCTCATACTTTCTTGTTTCTTTGTGCCAATATTCCACCCAAGAGATTAATTAGACACCAACAAGAAACCATGAATTTTAGAATTGGATTATCCTTCTTCATTATATCGATTTTAGAATTTTAGAATTGGATCTTCATTGGTTCCACCCAAGAGATTAATTAGACACCAACAAGAAATCATGATTCTCGTTTCTCTCTCCATTGATGTTCTTCTTATCCTTTCTTTAATCCATCCACCTTACTGTCCATTAAGGGTTTGTGTGAAAAATTTGATTTTGGATGGAGATTATGTTGTTATACTGAACAGTAAAGAGGAAATAATAGCAAGAGTGGTGATGGATTCATTGGCAAAAGTAAAGTAACTATTTTGCTGTGTGATAGTGATTCGACAGTAGTTAACTACCGCTGGTGGCACCAGCGGCAGTTAACTGCTGCCGGTTTGTCCAACGGTAGTTAACTACTGCTGAGGGCTTTTTAGTAAATTACATGTTTCATTAAGAAGGTTTGTATGTCAGAAAAGCAATTTTCTTTTTTGTTTATATTTGTTACAAGCCCATTTTCTTATACAATTTCTTATTGCACCACCCTTCTCGTGCATCCTACAAATTATTCTAAATCTTTCAAATATTCTTGCCTAAAATGCATATAATTTTGTTGTTCTAATATTATATTTAAGGAGAATGGACGGGGCTCTAATCAAAAATCACTTACAAACATATTTACATTTATTTTTCTCCAAAAAATACTAATAAAACTCGAACCCGAGATCTTCGGATCCAAGTCTTATCGTTTTACCGCAAAACAAAATTGTTAAAGTTAAATGTAAACAAGAACTTGATCACTCCTTTTATTCATTGTTGTAACTTTGATAATTTTAATATCATTGGAGAACATGATTCAGAAAATCCTTGTATACATGTTCCTAATAATTTCAATATCTTTGTTGTCACGTACCTAAGATTTGAAGTTACTTTCCTAATTTTGTTTAGTCTAGCCAAAATTCAAAAGAAAAACATGCCAAGTGAAGAAATTGACATAGAAATCTTGTGACAATGATTTAGAATCCACATGAAATATCAAATCTTCATTTAACGTGTATCTATTGAACTTAACATATAAAACTTTGTTTTATGAACATGTTCCAATTTTAGAGAAGAAATTGCTTAATAGGTAATAGTAAAAAGTTAATGGAGAAGGTTAACTAGTGTTCTTAAAATATTGGTTAAAGTTTTAAAAGAAGTAAATTTGTGTAAGAAAATGATCTAATTTTTACATTAACAAAATAAACAATTTATATTTTCAAAACAAATTTCTTTTAACATAATATTCATTTAAGAACTCGTTAACGAGATACAAAATTAATTTGAGAAAAAAATTCAGGTGCATTTCTTTATGTGTTTTAGTTAAAGACAATCCGAACATCATATAAAAAAGAAAAATACACATAAGGTTTGTCCTTAATTCAAATTATTGTTACACTTTGAACAACCAAATTGACCATTCAGTAATTGGAAAATGTTATTCTTGTGTGACATGTCTTATTTCAAGACAAACAGATATTTCATTTCCCGACAGACACAAAGAGTACCATACGTTTTATTCACCAAACCGAACAAAGAACTAAACACATGCGGTTCAAACAAACCCACACACGCAACATAGCTTCTGAATCTTTATTGTGGCACTCGAACGTTCCACTTCATTTCTTTGTTTTTTCTGTTGTTGAAATTATAATTAAAAACACACTTCCCTTTTGTCGTGTTTATACCGAAACACATTAAAAATAAAACCAAACATTAACAAAATCAATAATCAATAATCATGTTCTAAGTTCAACCACTTGTTCTTACACCTTTTGTAACGTGGAAGCAAGAACATCCTCCTAGTACCATTGTGGGTCCTCTTGGAGGGTGTCTGTCATTCTTTTCCCTCCTGGTATGTTTCTTCTTCTTCTTCTTCTTCTTCTTCTTCTTCTCTGAATTGTTCACATATATTATACTGTTGTTTCTTCCATAAGTTATCTCAACTGGGTATGTTATTTGAGACTCCCCTTTTAATATTTTGATGAAATGAATATTAATTAATCTGGTTATATATACACTATTATTCTCTTTGATGTTTCTAACTGAATATGATCAAATTCTATGCTTTTTATGGTTGACCCTAGGAGTTTCTTTTTCTTAGTTAAGTTTGAGATATGATACCAATTATCTAAGATAGAGTTTACAATCTTTATGTTTTATTTGGTTAGTTAGTTTCATTTTATTATGCATTGAAAAACGCTTCCTTTCTTTCAACTCAAAGATCATGTTCACACTTAGTTCAATTAAACAACATGGCTAGTTTACTATTGTACTGGTTGTATTGAACCTTGTTAAGAGTAAGATATGGTAGTGGAATTGAGCTATTGCCATTTGAATATGTTAATACGTTTTTGGCATTGTTATTTTTAGCTTCCAAATTATATTGATTGATTTTCTAGCTCGAGTTTAGAATCGTTGGGTATGCTTCTTAGTTTACTGACAAGCAGGCATGTTACTAGAACTTTGAGTTACCGTTTAGGTGTAATCTTGTAAATTGAACCGTAGTATTTAAACACAAGTTGTTATATCATGTAACTCTAAATTTGAATAGTATAAAAGTACTGTAGCCATTAAGCATTCGGAAACCCATTCACAATTGACCGAACTCCATGATCAAATTTCGCATGTTCTTTGTTTGCGTTTTTCATTTATGTTTTCTTTTGAACCAGTGTTGTAATTCTAACAAGAACTGACTTGACCTGTACAATTTATTTTTCTTATTGTTCATATTGATTTTTTATAGGTATCATTACCCTAAATGGCAGTAATAATGGCTTTGCATGGTTGTTATTGTAACAATATAGAGTCGGTAAATCAGCGAAGATCACTAGACAATCTTGGTTTTACAAGCTCGATTTCATCTCATAAATTGTCAAAGAATGAATGGTCATCATCTGATAAGTCAAACAATGATAAATTTCGTAGATTTGTGGTGGAAATGCGACAAACAGAAATGCCTCCATCAAAATTTGGTAATAATGGTAGAGCTGTTAAAATGGTACCGGCAACTGAGATACCAAAAAGAAAGACAATGTCGGAGAATAAAGTGGACACAGTGAATGGCTCAAAGCAAGCTGTTAATGGAGCAAGTTTGGTAAGAAGAGATCCTACTCCAGCATTGACAAAGACAGTGAAACCTACAATCTCTAATGAACTTCCACCGCTTGAAGAGCTAAAAGTTTTGCCCTCAGATGAAGGCTTCAGTTGGGCCAATGAAAATTACAGTTCCTGGCAGAGATCCATTGATGTATGGTCCTTTGTTCTTTCTTTACGTGTCCGTGTTCTTTTTGACAATGCAAAATGGGCGTATCCGGGTGGCTTCACTGAAGAAAAGCAGGTAGGTTTTGGAAGTTCTTTTCCGGACTCTAACTAGCTGGTAGAAAGTTTCTCAGCAAACATTTCTTCAACACTTTGTTCATTAGTTTTCTTTTAATAATCAGTTAGGTTTCTGATGGTGTTTGTGCTTTGCTGAGCTGAAGTAATTTAACATTGCATTTTAGATAAGCAGAAGGAGGAAAACGGCTTCATGGCTAAGGGAATCTGTACTACAGCTCGGCCCAACTTTTATTAAACTTGGACAGTTATCATCAACAAGGTCAGATCTATTTCCCCGTGAATTTGTGGATGAACTCGCAAAATTGCAGGTGCTTATGTAGATATTTTGTCAATCTTTTCAAGCTCATTGGAGATTCATTTATTTAGTGTATTAAACTTGGTTGGATAAAAAATTTATTCTTAATTCTCAATATAACATTCTTCAGGACAAGGTACCTGCTTTCTCCCCACAGAAAGCAAGAGGCTTTATTGAGAGTGAATTAGGAGCTCCCATTAATGAATTGTTTAAAGAGTTTGAAGATCGGCCAATTGCTGCTGCAAGTCTCGGTCAGGTTCATCGTGCAATTCTGCACAATGGAGAAAAAGTAGTTATCAAAGTTCAAAGGCCTGGCTTGAAGAAGCTTTTTGACATTGACTTGCGTAAGTTGTGCTCATTTTGTTTCTACCATTTGCACATCTTGTGATTTTTTGATAGAGTTAGACGTTAGTATCATGTTTAAGATGGATCTAAGGATTTCTGAATTGCTAGAGGAGATCCTCAGCAAAATTAATCATATATACATGATTTACATTCTCTAATATTACGAAACTTGGATAGCAGAAAAACTAATAAATTATGAAAATAATACACATCAAATCTTTGTTATTCACAGAAATTACATCCCTAAATATACAACTAAGTTTTATATACATGGTTTGCACGAATTGATTTACCACATTGATTGTGAAAGACATATCCGGTCTGGTTATTGTAAGGTACTCCGATACCATCCAAAAAGGGACGTTAAAGCTTGGTAATTGTTGTAATTTCAATTTTTAACCTAATGAGTTTCTTGTCCTGTCCAGAAAATTTAAAGCTGATCGCGGAGTATTTTCAGAGAAGTGAAACTTTTGGTGGTCCAACTAGAGACTGGATCGGTATTTATGAAGAATGTGCAACGTAAGTAGTACATACATTATGTTAGAAGAAAATTTTACCTTCCCTCATTACATGTTAAAGTTTGAGCAACTCTTTCTGGGCTCATTAATTTTCTGTCAGTGATTATTCTTGCCATCATTCTTAATACTTTGCACATTGTCTTTTATAATTAATACTGTCCTGCACATGCTACTTTTCAGGATTTTATACCAAGAAATTGATTATATAAATGAAGGGAAGAATGCTGATAGGTTCCGTCGTGATTTTCGAAACATAAAGTGGGTCCGAGTACCTGTATGTTTCTTTCTGCAATACTAAATCCTTTTAAATATTTGTATTGTTTTTGCTTCCTTGAAACTTGATTTATTTTGACCTCATAATCGTGTCTCATATATTGCAAACTTGTCGAATATAACCTTTATAAATTTCCAATCTTTATTACCAATTTTAATATTAACCGCATTTCCTTCATTTGCACCCTTGTAGCTGGTTTATTGGGATTATACAGCAATGAAGGTTTTGACCTTGGAGTATGTACCAGGTTATCATCTTGAATAGTGCATATTCCTTGTTTTCTTTAAAGTAAAGCTAATAAGTAACTTTGTTTCCTTGAAGTGTTGTCTCTATCAATATGCCACTGAACCTGGATTCATAATTGCTCTTATTTGATTTTTTTTCCGGGAACAGGTATTAAAATAAACCAAGTGGATACATTGACTTCTCGTGGTTATGATCGATTAAGAATCTCATCACGTGCTATTGAGGCGTACTTGATTCAGGTCTCAACCTTGTTCCTATCTGAAAGTTGATCTAATATCTGATGTTGAATATATTCATCTGATTGGTTCATTGCAATTTTTTAATTAATTTTTGCTTGTGTTACAGATATTGAAAACAGGTTTCTTTCACGCTGATCCACATCCTGGAAATCTTGCTATTGATGTTGATGAATCAATTATTTATTATGACTTTGGCATGATGGGGGAGATTAAATCTTTCACTCGTGAGAGATTGCTCGAATTGTTTTATTCTGTTTATGAGAAGGATGCCAAAAAGGTCTAGTTTATTTTATTTTTGCTTTACTTGCAATATTTAAAACTTCGAACATCATCGTAGCAAACAATTACAATCTGATATCTTGATTGTTGATACGCTATTAGGAAAACTTTTTCTTTGTCTGCCTGTTTGTGTCTTCTTGTAATGCAAAGACGCGTAAGATATTCACATTCACACACACATTAAGGCTCTTAATTTTTTTTATAATAAGAACGAATTATAGCAAAAATCTGTCCTAATTATCTATTCTAATAAAGGAAATACAGCTAGAAACACACACACACACACACACTATTACAACAACTCAATACACTGAATTATAAATCAGCGATTCAGCGTGCCTTTCGGAGAGAATTTCTCTCAAACACTCTTGTTTCAACAGTTATTTTGTAATTGACTTGGCCTACTTTTAACACAATTATGATTTTATATAACTGGCTTTCTAGTGATAAACTTCAGAATAAGTACTCTAAAGTTACTTTGAACTTGAAGTTTCCAATTCCAGGGGTCCTTGCACATTTACTTAAACTTTCAATTGACAACGGTGCAGGTTATTCAATGCCTGATTGATCTTGGAGCCCTCCAACCCACCGGGGATCTGTCAGCTGTAAGGATATGAAGCACTTTTAATCATTTATAAGACGGTCATTCAACAGTTTGAAATTATAATCCACATCTCTATCTTATAAATTTCATAATTTGATCTTCAGGTGAGGAGATCTGTACAATTTTTCTTGGACAATCTTCTAAACCAGTCACCAGATCAAGAGCAGACATTGTCTGCAATTGGGGAGGTACTTGAATATTTAATTCTTTTGGATGAATAAATTTTTCGAATTGTCTGCAGAATTTATGACAAATTTATTATTGATGGAATTTTTTGGCAGGATTTGTTTGCAATAGCACAAGACCAGCCATTCCGGTTTCCATCTACCTTCACCTTTGTTATTAGAGCATTTTCTACACTTGAAGGTTTGCTCCTTCTCTTCTAATGTGCATGAATTAACACCTCATTTAAAGTAAGCTAAGGTCAACCCACAGAAGACCAGCATAACAAAATTGGTATATTGTATATGTGAAGAGGAGATAACTCAAATCTTGAATATGAACCTAAGCTCGAAGGCTCGTTGCTTTAACGAAAAGAAAATTGAAAAGTTCTTGCACCCAATACCCCATTTTCTTATTTGCTTCTTTGTAAACCTTTCTGTGCGGTTTCATGAGGAAAGTAGTGTATTGGGGAAGAATGAAAGATGATTGGTTGTTGAATGACCGAGAAGGAAAAGAACAATAGGATGTAGGTGGATCCATCCCATGAATTATAGGTTTAATGGAACAACGAATCAGTATAAGGCATGATTAGCTGTTAAGGGATACACACTTATGGAACACTAAATCACTAGTCTTTATTGATGATATCGTCATATTTTGGGATTATCTAATTGAGAAACAACTAGTAAAGTAGGCCAGTTGTGAGATATCCCAAATTATTTACCTTGATATCGCCCTACGCTAGACATGTAGTTATTTCTCTATATTATGCATGGGCTCTCTGTACAGAATATTTATCAGAAATAATATTCAAGTTTAGTTTTCCATTCAGTTATACTTTAACTCATTTACACAATAACACGGAAATGAGAAAACTTGATTGTACTTTATGTTTTATCTAATCTTCATTTGACTTTTTTATTCGTCTGACAGGCATAGGTTACACACTCACTCCAGATTTCTCATTTGTGAAGATTGCTGCACCCTATGCACAGGTTCAGACTGTCTATGATTAGTTATTGTTCCCATTCTCGGTTAAAATGCTATGAAATACTCATATCATGCATGCTTTTACAGGAACTTCTAGATATAAGACAAAGACAGCCCACCGGGCCACAACTCGTCGGGCAGATAGCAAAGCAAGCAAATGATGTACCACACTTTACCTGGAACTTTTCATTTAAGCTTTTCATTCCAGATGATGTTTATTTTGTAATTTAAAATTCTGATGTGAAGCATTATTTTAATGCCATTGAGAGCTAGAATTGACAAGTCTCACGGAACATTTGTAGGTAAGAACAAATTCCATGTCAATGCCATTGAGAGTTCAAAGAATAGAGGAGTTTGTGAAGCAAGTTGAGGCAGGGGATCTGAAACTCCGAGTTCGAGTACTAGAGGTAGGCAAATTCTTTTATCTTCACATGCTATGGTGTATATAAGTTGTACATACATATATTTTTATACATTAAATTATGTCTTGTTTGGATAAACAACTTCATTAAGCGTTTATCGTGTACGTTCTAATGTGATTCTTCAACTAATATTTTCTTATTGGAAACGTGTATCTCAATTTTTATAGTCTGAAAGAGCTGCTCGAAAAGCGACAGTGTTACAAATGGCTACTATGTACACGGTATTAGGAGGAACCTTTCTAAATATTGGTGTCAATTTGACTAGCCAAGGCAATCAAGCTTTTGCAAATGGATCGTTTGTTGGTGCAGGTGAATTTGATATCACATAGTTTCTTCTCCAAATATTTTTTTTATCATGTTCGCTATTATATCAGCTTTATTTTTGTGACTGATTGGTATCAGCTTATCCATATGCAGGTATTTTGTTCATACTATTCTTAAGGTCTATGCAAAGGGTACAGAAGCTTGACAAGTTTGAGAAAATGTTATAATTCTCTCCCAACAAATATCCAATTCCTTATTGTATATGAAAAATATTGTTGATAACATTCATTTAACCATATAAGCTATACAAATACAAGTTTTACAGAAGAAAAAAAAAAGTTGAAGGGTATTGACACTGTTGGAAACTATTTATTCCTTGATGATAAAGAATATGTCATTGTTTAGAGGGAGAAAAGAAATTTGTCATTTAACCATGGACACTATAGTTAGGTAAACAACTTAAAGTTTACCACATTACCACACTAGCTATGGCTTTCCTTGTAATCTTACATAATTTAATCCCAAACATCACCAGCACTTGGACCTTGCAGTGCAGATAAACCCTTCAGTGTTCAGAACTATGCACTTAAATTAATCAAGCAAAAACAAGAAACCATTTGCAGTGTTTGGAATTAACGATTTGAGTTAATTTGATTTTAATATAAGTTTTTTCATATTTAGAACTCACTTATTAGTATGAAAAGGATTTATTGGTAAATAATAACATTTAGTCCGTTGGATTAGGTATTACTCTTCCAATCAAAATTTAGGGATGACAAAAAATTCTGCAATTGTGGATATCCGCGAATAAAGTCCGCCACGAGCAGATAGCTTAATGGATATTTATGGATAAAATAAACAAATGTTTCAACTACTCGTCATTTAATAGATTAGGATTTGACGGTATCCACACTCGTAGATATCCGGACTACTATTATTTAACGAAGTGAATTACATAAATAATTTTACTTCCCTTTCAACTTCAATAATATAAAAAAACTAATACTCGTGCTATATAATATATAATATTATTATGTAAAGCTTCAATTCTCCTATAAACAAGGAACTTTGTTTATGTTTTTGTTGAATGAAGAAACTTTTGTTTTTGTTAAATGTCATGAACTTTATTTATGTCTTTGTTGAATTAAAGAACTTTAATATTGTTGATATATTTTAAATGACATGACACACGAACTAATGACATTAGGAGATCATCACTCATGAAATTACAAGAAAATCTAATAAAAATTTCAATTCAACAATTTTTAAGTACAAAATTATGATAGAGGAATCAACTTGACTTAAAAAAAATGATAGAGGAATCAAAATTGAATGATTTTGAAATGAAAGGACTAATTTCGTGAATGAGTAAAAATAGCGGGACGAAAATTAAGCCTAAATTGTTTATATAATATCAAATGAATACGAATTACCAATTGAGGTGATCCATTCTTGTATAAATTTTTCAGCATCGCAACTTGTTATCCAATTATCTTATATTTTTATGTAATATTTTTTAATACAATAGATTGTCGTGACTTTAGCGTTGAAAAAAAGTTATTCATTGGAGTTTTTTTAAGAAGGTTATTCATTGGATCTTTAATACCACGTGGATGAATTAAACTAATTCATTAATTTTTTATTTTTTTTGTATGAACTTGATGGATTAATCAAAGATGAAATGAATGGATGATGGGTTGATGAACCAAATTGTCACCGTTACCCACAGCCGCACCCATTTCCCCTACCACACATTCATTCAAGTAAAGGACAAGGTGAAGGGACCGTGAAATAAACATCAAAGTTTGAAAATAATAGTTGTGGTGCAGCATGTATCACTTATAAGAGTGATGTACGATATGATTTGGTTGAAAGAAACTACTCATTTCCTCCCAAAATAAGTGATCTAGTTTGACTATGTATCATTTTATCTGATATACTTTGATCATATTTTTCTACTATTATATTATACAAAAACAAAATGTAGTATGATGTAGTTGGATTTGTCTTGATAAATATTTTTACAATATCAAATTTTTTAAATTTTATCTAATACATAATTAAAGATATTAAAGTTTAAAAACGTGCGTTGACACGTATTCAACATGCAGAAATTCACTTGTTTTCACTTGTTTTGGTCCAAAGGGAGTAGTGATTAGGGAAGAAGATGAATGGTTTTGAGAGATATTATTGGCTAACTTTTATCCTCTATCATGCCTCATTTTTTTATATTAAGTTATTAACTTACATGACACTAGTTAGGAGGAATTGGGGCTAGACACCTATTTTACACCTGTCATTTACTACCTTTTTCCCAGATGAACATTATAAGTGACAAACTTGATAAAAGTTAGATCAAAGCATTCAGTCTTAACTCAATTTTTTTTAGGAAAAACTCTTATTTTTATTTTAAAGTATCATGAAACTAATTATTACACCTCGAATCTTAATTCAAACAAAATACATGCTTCTTCCAAGTTAATGGCAAAAAGTTAACAGGTATAATTTTGTCTGTGTTATAACAAATCTTTCCAACCTTCAAAATTCGTAAGACAGCGTACGATACTTAACACTTAGTCATTCCTTGTCTTCTCATAACAAAAAACACAAATTATAATACTCCCTCTGTCCCGTATTAAGTGACACATTTGACCTCATCACACACATCAATGCACAATTTTTATCTTAAATAACTTTACTAATCTATCAGAAAAAAATTATAAAAATTTGATATTTTGAAAATACTCATCGAGATTCGAGACGAATCTAACGAGATCTTATATGATATTATTTATCTTTCTATATTAGTAGAAAAATATGATCAAAATAAGTTAGGTCAAAATTGCACATTTTCAAACGGGTCATCTATTGTAGGACGGAAGAAGTAATATTTTAGTAGTAGTATATCATAACTTTATTGAACATTTGCCTCAATGAAAAAATTACACACACAACTAAATAATACATCAAGATAAATTATTTTTTATTTATGGGAGAATTTGTAAAGATTATATAAAACTAAAAAAAATAAAAAATACGTAACTATTTTCTCTTCATTATCTTTTTTTTCTTCCCAATTTTCTTAATTCAATTCCTAATTTTTTTATTTTAATTTCTAATTTTTTATGTAATTAATAAAAAGAGGATTATAACAATAGAGTTATAGAATATAGGTTATGGAACTAAAAAACATACGGTTTTTTTTTGCTTGAAGGAAAAAAAAATACGGGTTATAACAATAAGATTATATAAAACTAAAAAAGATATGGGTTATATCATGTAGTTATAGAATTATAATAATAAATAATTTTTTAATTTAATTAATAAAATGAGAGTTTTGATGGGAAAAATTATGGTAGAACCTGTGGGATTATAACAATAGAGTTGTGGAGGTTGGGTAGTTATATGATTATAACTATAAATAATTTTTTTAACTTAATTAACAAAATGAGAGTAATGGCGGGAAAAGTTATGGTAGAACCTGTTGGATGCCAATATTGTTGGGATGAGTTTCCTTCTCCAACACCTCTAGCTTTTTTTGTTTAAAAAAATGACATGTTTGTAAAATTTCATCGTAATTAATGTATAGATAGAAAAAAAAAGAATAATAGAAAAAAGAGTTTCATAATTATGCGAAAGAGTATGATTAAGATTGTTTCACACAGATTAAAATGAAATCAAAAGGACATGGAAAAATGAAAATGAAATCCTCAAGATGAAAAAGATGACTAATATTGTACCAAACATTGTAAAATGAAAGCAAAATATTACTTCTCTTAGCAAAATCTTACTTCTCTTTATTATTATTTTTTGGCATATTATTATAGAAAGTAATAATATGGGATAAGAATGAGTAAAGAAGTTGTTAAACTTTTCTATCCAATATTGTGTGCATGTATCAAAAGTGATGCCTCTGAAAAATAAATAAAAAATAAAAATCAACAAACAACTTTAATGTAAGGAAGAGGGAGTGATGAGTTACATGAAGAGAGAAGGAAATAACAACCAAAGAAAAAGAGAAATGTATAGAGAAAAAGGAGGAGAATAAACATGCAATAGTTTGTTGGTTATGAATTTACTCATGTATACCGTGTATTTATGAGTGATGTTATTTGTGAACAATTTGGTCATGAGAATGGTGGGATAATATGAGGGGTTTTTTTCTTCATGTGTTGTATGTGCAAATGTAAATGGATATTCATGGACGTGAATAGTATGATATATGTGCATCTCCATATCCACGTGAATATCCATTAAACGAATGATCCATAAATTTTTAAGTAACCACATGTATATACAAATATTCATGGATAACATTTTAAAAAAGTGATTTTTATATATAACTATCGAAAATTTAACAATAAAAGTTTGTTGCATTCCTTTTTTTTTTCTTTTCCTTGTTACCAAAACATAATGATATACAGACATTACAATAAAAATATCTATACATCGTAATATCCATACATTTGATTTCTAACAAAAAAAAAAAAAAAGTTCATTACATTTAACAAAAACAAAGTACCTTGATTCAACAAAAATATAAATAAAGTTCGTTGTTTTAGAGAAGAATTGAAGTATCACGTAATACGTAATAATACTATATAACATTAGGAGTTTTTTTGACTAAAAATGAAGCTGTAGTATGGTTATTTATGTAAATTATTTACTCCAATAGCCGTGACTTATGGAAATTAGTATAATAGCAGGGACGGATATCGTCAAATCCACATTCACAATTATTAAATAACAGGTAGTTGAAATGTCCGTTTATTTTATCTATGAATTTTTATTAAGGTATCCTCCCCATATGTGCGAGTGACGTGAGTTATTAGTGATATATAAGTTATTTTTTCTATTTTTTAATTTTAATTTCTATTTTTTTAATTAAATGATTAATTAATAGAATTAGAGTTTTAGGGAAATTTTTTAAGGAAAACTTGCAGGATTAAAGATATAAATGACGATGATGCCCACAAAATTATATACGCCCACAACAAAAAACAGCTAGAGTGTAGAGGACAACATAATGTTAACTGTTAAGCTAGTTCACTAAAGAACCTAGTTTCAGATTTCATGAATACTTCCTTCCAGATATGCAAGCTTCTTGTGCAGCCGCACTTGGTGATCAGCAAATTCCGAAAACAAATCCCTCTTAGCACTGGCAATCTTGAATTCTTGAGTTCCTGAATGTACAATCTTCAAATTGCTACTCGTTCTATTGTTTCCATCCTGTGATGCATTCTGAAAGACAAAATGTTAAGCAGTGACCAAACATATATGCAAAGAACTAAATTTAATTAATGTTGCACCAAATGAAAATCTGTCGTCCCTGGTGCCTAATTAAGTGAACTTGGTGGCACAACTTATTAAAACTACAAAATTATCTGGAAGAATATAATAAGATTTTCAGAACCAATGGACTACATGTTTGACAGCATTCATTTTCATCAGGGGACCAAAAACTAGCATAAGATTGATAAATGTACAATTTTACAAATACAAATAACGTTTCTTTTGGTGCCTTAGACTGTCGACGATGTGACAATTCTATAGTCTTGACCAATAGCCATGCTCTACTACCGAGCCGTTAAATTATTCTTTGGAGGAAAAGAGGAGGAAATAAATTTGTTTGAAGGCCTACCTCAGATTTAGGAAACAGCGTTCCTATTGATGCTTTGATATTTTTGAGACCTACTTGTTTTTCAATTACCACCCATGGCCTGAAAAAAGACAGTGAAGAGGTTTAAATGGCAAATGAAAACAATCATAGATAACATATACAGAATTATCTCGCTTAGGCTTGCAGATCCATAATAATTTTGTAAGCATTGTGGGTTATATTACAAACAAAATTACTGCCAAAACAACCTGGAAGCCTTGTTAAAATAATAACTTAGGTTAACGAATCAGGTATTCAGCTTTCACGCATGAACCAATAGTAAATAACCCAAGTAAGCTATTCATCAAAATACATAACACAGGCATCAATGTTTAAGAACTATAAGTCTATACTACCTGCCAGTTGAAGATGTTATGATGTAGTTTGGATTTGTCAAGAAGTCACAAAGCTTTTGGAAATCTTGTTCAGTGTGCAACATAATGGCACCCCTGGTATATATCTCCAATGATAAACTTGGAAAAATGAACACACTAGCTGATACTTGAGTATGTTTGTGTAAGAACTCTACAGCTGTTGATGGACATAATTCTTTATCAAGATTCCCTATCAGAATCATACACACATTTCTTTTTCCTTCCAACTCTTTATCTTCCATGCTTTCGTCAAGGCTGACTAAAATAAATAAAAAATGAAAAACTGAGGAAAAGGTTTTGAAGATTTATATTATAGAACATTATCGTAAGCAAAAATATAAAGAACAATTGCGCACTGAATGAAAACCAAGGTTGATGAATATGATAAACGGGTGTAGAGCATGCTAGAGTGCAAAGTAGGTCTGAATCTGTTTATATGAACATGCATAAGGTTAGAGAAAATTTGATAATTGATAAGTCGGGTTCCCATATTCGCAAGTTCAACCTAGGAACCAAGCTTGGCCTCTCAAGGATAGTAAGATCCACCTACTAGAGGAATTGTATCTATAAAGCACGTATAATAACTTAAAATAGAGATTTATATGAAATATCTCTTAAAAAAGAACACAGATAGTTATTACCTTTTAAGTACGAAGAGATACAATTATGATAGGTAATTGACATATTAGTAATCTACCAAAAGAAAAAGAGAAACAATGATCCAAACAACATAAATGGTAATGGAACTCATCAGCTTGAGAAATAGAGCAAAGACTTCGGCAAATAGCATACATTAAACAGAATTAAAAAAAATAAAAAAAAAAATCTTTGTAAACAAATCCAACCAGTGGAATCCCTTTCGTTAGCACCTCCAAAAACATTACTACATTTTTTCATTTCATGCTCAATAATCACCCATCCACTGTATCACAGCCCACCCATCTCAAAAAACGCAGGGAAGGAGGTCTATGTGTAACATTGTTTGTTATTATTCCAACAACTTTTTGGTATAAACGTCAAGTTACACTTGAAAGCAATCCTACTCATTTACCAGAGTCCAGTAGAATCTGACATGATCCTACAGGTATAGTAAATAAATACTAAAAAAATATAATTTTAAATATTGATATGTGATTTTGACAACCATGGTTACCAAGGTCCTAACAGAGTCACGAGGAAAATCATATGAAGAGAATCATAAAAAATAAATATCAGAAAGGCATAAAAGATTTCTGCAAAACCCAATGAGTTGAATCAAATTTTAGAATTAACCACTACTATAGAATTTTAGAAACAAACCTTCAGGAGAACAGGCACCCACAACAGATCGTTTGGCGCGTCGTTTTCCCTGGAGAGGAATATAAGATATCAAACACAGAAATACATCCAAAAATCTTAAACTATAACTACAAATTTTTCAACATACAATATTACGGAAAGTACTTTGGGAACATAAAGATACATTTTACACACACTACTCACCTTTTGCATTCTTTCGAAGAATCCCATTTTGGTTTTAGTTTTTGTTCCTTTGTGACAGTTCACCACCAATTCATGTCCAGATTGTGATTCTAGTCTCCTCCTTGTAATCTCCAAGAACAAAGCCACAGCTGGATCGTGCTCTTTTATAGGCTGCACAATGCAAATGTCACCAATTTCGGCAGCAGTCAACTTTCCTTCATTTGGCCCATGTAACCAGGACAGGATAAAGGTACACAAGCACTCTGCGTCTTTTTTGCGAGAATGCTTGCGTTCTTCCACCTATAAAAACATTCACAATTTCACAATCAAACACAGATTCAGAAGTAAAATTTACTAAAAAAGGACCAACTCAGCTAAAACTTCAATTCCTGATCCTAGATGCTGCTGCTACAATAGTTATCGCAGATAATAGAAATCTAAAGCCTTAGTACGGAATGCTTCTGGGTTTTATAAAGTTAGGTTTAATCATAAACTTAATGCATATAATATCTTTACATGGATCTACCCATTAATACATGCATTTACTTACAAAAACATCCATGCATGAATAAACTTGGATATATGATTGAGTACTAACCCTTCAACCCAAAGAATGGCAATACAAACATAATATGGAATGCTTCTAGATTTTCTAAAGCTAGGTTTAATCTTAAACCTTATGCATAAAATATCTTTATATGTATCTACCCATTAATATAGGCATTTACATATAATAACATCCATGCATGAATGAACTTTATCAAAGGAATAGTCCGCCTAGAGCTCACAAGACCTAGTGTAGTCTCTAGCACATTGAATCATTAAGTTGTTTGTAACTAACTATAACTGCCTTAACTCCCTTGTAACTACGTGTCAGTGAGAATCCCCTGTTACAGGCTATAACCAGTAAACATGCAAGGTCTATAAATAGACCATTGCACCTATTGTAATCTCAATAATTCATTTCGTTGCAGAAATAACAGAATCAGCTCAAAGAGCATTTCCACCCCTAGCTAGATTTCTAATATGGTATCAGTAAAGAAGCCAATCCTGTGGCCCCCAAACAAACCTCACCAGTGCATTCCGCAGCGATGCGAGCTCTGCCGTTGATGTTTCCGTCTTCGCCACAAATTCATTCTCTGCAATCGCTGAAAAACTCGATTGAGAGAACCATCTTTTTTGGTGCCGACAGGTAGAACCTGTGATTAAGGCACACCAACTTCATTATTTGGTAAATCCTTTGATTCCTATAAAGTTCAAGAATTCGGTAGATGCTAAAGCAAATCAAATTTCTCCTGAATTCGAAGCATGAGAACAACAAGTTTAGTTGCTCCTAGCTTGGTTACAACCCACAATTTCGTGCGAAATGTTGAGACGCGTAATCAGTTGCAAGAATTATTAGCAACTATGGGATAAGATTCACGCTTATTTCCAAACACACATCAATGCAAAGCTGTTCCAGCTTCGTTCTGAGCATCGCAATACGAAATTGGACAATTGGTCTGTTTCAGAGTTTCTTCTCAAAATTCAAACCACAATTGATTCAGTTCATGTAATTGGTGAGTCTATTTCTCCATGTGAGCATCTGGATGTCACTCTTGAGGGTATGCCTCAAGATTACGAGTCTACTATCTCATTAATTAGTGGCAGGATTGGTTCCATTCCCATAGAAGTTGGAATTCTATTGCTAGGTCATGAAGCTCGCCTTGAGCATTTTTCGCAAAATGGCTTCTCCTACTATCAATCTCACTGCTTCCTCAACTGCAAATGATGCAGAGAGTACTCAAGCTCTATCCTCTAACTTAGTGCAACAATCATTTTGGCGCTTTTCTGACGGGGCAGGTGAGCGTGGTGGTCGCTCTGGCCGTCGTGGCAATGGTTGTGATGGACGTAGTTCCATCCAGTGTCAAGGGTGCCATAAGTTTGGGCACGATGCTTCTATCTGTTATCATAGATTCAAGAAGGATTACACTCTGTACCTCTTGATCACCAGCAACAGAGTAACAATTCCAATTCCACTAATTATATGGTTAATGTTAACTTTCCCCAATCACCCATGCCATGGCAGTCTAAATCTTGCCCTGTACCATGGTCTCATAATCCTTGAGTTACTTTGGATCTCCACTACGTGGTATGCCTCCACTCCCTACTCTTTCCATGCCCCACTACAACTTCTATCCACCTCAGAACTTCAAGCCTTCATTCACTAGTGCCCTACAACCTAAGCCTCAGGCATTAGTAGCTAACCTTGACTCTATAAGCTCGGTAAATTGGCATCCTGACTCTGAGGCTTCTCATCATATTACGCTCAAAACATTCAACAATTGTCCCCTTCTGAAGGCTCTGATCAAGTTTTCATTGGCAATGGGCAAGGTCTTTCTGTTCTTTCATCTGGTTCTTCCACTTTTATTTCACCTCTAAACTCTAATTCTTAATTAGTTCTCAATAATTTATTGCATGTCCTCAATATTACTAAAAATCTCCAAGTGCTAGTCAATTTGCTAAAGATAAGCATGTCTTTTTTGAGTTTCATGCTAATCACTGCTATGTTAAATCATAGGTTTCCAATGAGACTCTTCTCAAAGGATTCCTGGACAGTGTTGGCTAGTATAAATTTCCATGTCTGCTACAACCTACTTTTGGTTTGCTTCAACTCTGTCTTTAAATATCCCTACTTTAGCTTGCAATAATTCTACAAGTCCCACTGTAAATATTTGCACTGCTTATTCTCTCTGTTTTTCTACTTGGCATAGCAGACTAGGACACCCTAGTGCTGATATTCGAAGAATTGTATTGAATCTTTGTAAAATTCCATTTAGCAATAAAAGTGTTTTTGATTTCTGCGCTTCTTGCTGTCTTGGCAAAGGTCATAGACCCCCTTCATCTTAATCTTAAACTTCCAATTAATTTTGAACTTTATGCATAAAATATCTTTATATATATCAACCAATTAATATACGCATCTACTTAAAAATAGATCAATTAATGCAAGTATTTACACAAAACTATGGTTCATGACATTGAACAAACTTTCACTATTCCAATTTAAATCACACACAATCAATCGGTGCCAGAAATGAATGTGAAAAACTATATACTAAAAATCACTTCCCCTAAAATTGAACGATCTAAAGTATTGTCATAATACTTAATTTCATTATTACCTTCAGTAATGAATAGTAACAATGCTCTAAAATTAAAAGCTAAAACACATGGCAAATAACTCAAAATGGCGTTTCAAAAAAGTAGTACTAGAAGGAAAAAAATGATGAACTGCATCAATGAGAGGAATACACAATTTCACAAACAAACACAGATTCAAATGTAAATTTACTTAAAAAGACCAACTCATAGCTAAAACCTTAATTCATGTTGCTAGATGCTTCAGGTTATTGCGCAGAGAAGGGCAATCCAAAGCTCTAATATGGAATGCATCTAAATTTTCTAAAGTAAGGTTTAGCCTTAAACTTTATGCAGAAAATATCTTTATACGTACATACCCATTCATGCTACATGCATGAATGAATTTCAATAATATGATTGGATACTGACCCTTCAAATCCCCCCAATTAATTAATACAAATATTTACCCATTAATATATGCATTCTATTACAAAAGCATCCATGCATAGATGACCTTAAATAATGATTGAAAACTAACCCTTCAAATCCCCCAATCAATTAATACAGTCATGTATATTTAGTTCCACTCTAAGCCGAAATTGATTCTAGAATTGACTATGACATGTTTGGTACCTCTAAAATAGAATTGATTTTGCCTCCAAAATTGATTTTACTTGAAGCTAGAAATTGTAGCTTTTGATTCTAGAATTGATTTTTACACTTAAATTTATTGCTCAACTCACTTTTATATGAATGTATTCAAACATAAAACAGATTTACCTTCGACTCAATTTTAGTCAAAATCAATTTAATATAATCAATTCACTTAAAGTCAAATTTTCCCACCACATAACCAAACATACATATACATGAAAATGAACAAACTCTCACATTTTCAATTTACCATACACAAAATCAATCAACCTCTAAAATGAATATGAAAATTGAAAAACTTTAATACTAAAAAACACTTCCCCCAAAATTCAACTATAGCTCTGTTTGGTAAAAAAAAATATTGGATAGTTGATAAGCTAGCTTATAGTTGATGACTTATAAATTAGCTTATAGCCAATAGCAGATAAGCTAGTCGATTGAATCTGTGGTGTTTGGTAAAATTAGCGATTGAAGTAGCATATAGATATGAAATGACATGAAAAATGTGCATTAAATTAATATTTTTTTTTTTTTCAATTAAGATTGCACTGATAAAATTGAGATAAAAAGCAAAAAGCTATAAGCTAAGTGAATTAGCTTATAATAAACCACTATAAGCTCATGAAAATACGCTATAAACTCGTGTAAATATTAAGATTGTTAATATGCTATAAGCTCATTAAATTAATATTTACACCAGTTACCAAACCGGTCTTTTTTTAATCATACGAGCTTAAAAGCTATAAGTCATAAGATCAATTTTATGTCTTAACAAATAGACACATCTAACATACCATCCATCGCCTTAATATTTAACTTCATTGTTAATAACTCAAACATACATAATTAGCGACACATTAAAAATAGCAACAATGCTAAAAAATGAAAAGCTAAAAACTCAAAACGGCGTTTGAAAAAAGCAGTAAAAACAGAAGGCGAAACAACAAACGAACCGCATCAACAACAGCATCATAGAAGCGAAGATCATCAGGTGAGAAATGCAGCGAAGCGCAAACCCTAACACCCTTAACAAGCTTACGACATTCATAATCCTGAACTTGAACGGAAAGAGGTCTGAATCGTTTCTCAAATTCAACAAGCTCTTCCAATGATTCGAAAAACGAAGGTTCGAAGATATTGTCTTCTTCATCGGTGAATTTTTCGTACCTTACTCGAAGTGTTTCCTTTTCTTCTAGCGTAACCATAACGGTGTACCATGCACCGTCTTCATAGTTTCGAAACTCGGTGACGTAATTTTGATTTTGTTCGGGAACGGTTAACCGCATTTCTCTCTTCGCCGGCGTCGGAGTTTCGAAGAATGAAACGTTGTCGTTTTGTTTCGACGGTATCGTTTTCTGTTTCCCTGCCATTTCAACCTCGGGTAGTGTAGAAGGGAGCGATCAAAACTCTGAGTTTCTAAATATGAAAACTCTTCCCATTTTTCTTCATCACTTTAAATACAACATCTTTCACTTTATTAAATTACACAATTTCTTTTTTAACTTGAGATAACATTTTCGTTTATTATTTTTTTTGTTTTTATTTATTTTAAAAAAAATTATATTATATCTTCCTTTTAAAAAATAATGATACTATGTCTTATTTCAAAAATAATCATACTATATATATATGTTCTTTCAAAAAAAATAATACCATATTTAAGTCGTTTTAAGAAAGTGGATTTTTATATTTTCTTTCCTTTCCTTCATTTATAACTCACTCTCTTCCAACAAATTCTTATTTGTTGCACACATTTTATTTTTCTTTCATACAAAATAATTGTCAATAGATTAAACGTGGTATATAATTATTTTAATAATTTTAAAGTAAAATTATTAAAACAATTGTCAATAGTTTAATCAAAATTTAACTGTATTTTTCACTTAAGTAAAATTTAATTTCTCTTTAAAGAAACCCAAATATTTCAAAAACATTAATTAGATTCATAAAAAAAAAGTAAGTAGTCGTAATTAAGAAAGAATATAATTGAAAAATTGTACCATTAAATTACCAAAACAACAACTAAACAAAAACACACAATTAAATAAAAAGAAAGAGAAAGAGCACAATCAACTTTGTTAATTCCATGATTTAATGTATAAGAATAGAACTAGTAGTTATTAGGATTTGATATCCGTGCAACGTATGCAAAAAATTGATTGAAAAACATGAAGAGTTGAAGAAAAAAACTTGACGTGATACAACCATTGTCAAATATCGATTTATAAAGTTTTCACCATATTATCAACTTCAATGTAAAAATAAAGGCTAAAATATGCATTTCATTCCTGCAAATATAGGCCAGTTGAAATTTCATCCCTGAATTTATTAATCCTCCCATTATTTTCCTACAATTGTTAATCACTTGAAATTTGGTCATAATTATATATGATTACTGATGTGGCATGTCATTACACACATGGCAGCGATGTGACGGACGCTGAGTGGGTTATGACAGTAATGACTGGGCAAAATCCATAAGAAATGACCATGTTACCCTTATTGAAACCAGACAAAAGCAAAATTACTATAATACCCCCGTCTCGTTCTTCTTCCTTCTCCAAGACCCGTATTCAATCTTTTTTCGTCTTCTTCCTCCATAAACGGCCTAAAAGACGTAACTCCAAACACCAGTCAAGTAATCCAAAACGAAATTTCTGCCACATCGACGACACAAACAGATCTAACAACCATATCTGAGTTCGTCGGTGGATTCGAGTTTGACGGTGGCGCCGGCGAGTGTGTCGCAGTCAAAGAGTTTGTTGAGCTTCAATATGTTGACTCGTTTATCCTAATTCCACATTCCCATTCTCAATTGAATTCAAATTTCTCCCTCTTCCCATTCACAAGCATCGATTTGTGCTTCCAATTTGTGCTTGTATCAGTGAATTTTTTATTCCGATTCATGTACTTGCTTACAGGTGAGATGGAGAAAGCACTGGGGTGCTTGAAAACTGTCGTCTGTTTGTATCAGGAAAAAAAAGGAGGCCAAACCAACGTTTTTGATTCCCCTTTTCAATGAAGTGGTTCTGTAGGACGACAATGGGGATGGTGGTGGTTGCAGGATGGAGGCGCGACAAACAATAACAAGAGGGTCGTGGAAGGGAGATGAGTTTTCATATGGGTTGACGAAGCGGATCTGAGATGCTATAAAAAGGGTCGGCGACAATAATGCTGGTTATGATTTGATGATGGCGGCGCACGGTGGACAACGACAAGCCAAAGAGAGGAAGAGTCTGGGTCGTGAAAATGTGTAACAAGGGAGTGTGATGGTGTAGGAAATTGGTTTGATCCATTAAGGGAGAAGGAAGAAGAAGAAGATTTAAGTGGAGGAAGAAGATGATTTAAGAGGAGGAAGAAGGGCAATAACGTCTTTTCCATTATGGTTTGATTCATTAAGGGCAATTTTGTCTATTCATTAACCAAAGACAATTTCTAATAGGAGAAATTCTTAGGTGGTCATGGTCCAACACATTACCATTTGATCACAACTAATAAATATGTGACACCTCATACACATCTATTGAGAGAAGAGAGAGAAGATGAGATTTGTGAAAGAAAAAAAACATAAGAGAGAGATGAGATTCCACTGTGTTTTCCTTCATGTCTACCGGAAATTCATCACCATCCTATACAATTTGTGACTTACTCTGTAAAGTTTTCCCCTTAATACAATTTGGCTGTGTTTTTCTTGTGCTTTCGAATCTCACTTTCCGAGTCGAGTTTTCTTACTTTATGATGGCGGTTGTGGAGGAAAATTGGACGGCGGCGCCAAAGCCGGTGACGGTGGACGATGAGAGGTGGGTTGAACTGAAGAAAGAAATAAAGAGAGGAAGGTGAAGATACGCGCCCTATGTATTTCATGTTTTATCATCTTTTTTTCTTTTTCTTTTTTACTAAAAAATAAGGCCCTGGACAGGTGTCACATATTGATTGGTTGTGATCAAATGGTAATGTGTTGGTCCATGACCACCTAAGAATTTCTCTTCTAATAGTGCATTTTAAAAGATTTAAGCATACAAGAAGGAGTAGCAAAGATGTTAAGTTTTTCTTTTGTCAACAAGCTTATGTCAATATAAGAAGGATAAACAATCATGTTAAGCGTAAAACAACCGAGTAATTTTGCATGTATTTAAAAAGACTGAAAAGATACACAATCCCTTTCTACATATATACTAAAAACAAACTTTATCTATGTATAGTCTTCTTAGACAAATACAGTATAGACAAATACAATATTGTCTATGTATTAAAGGGATACAACATGCACTAAAACTCAATAGTTACCGAAAAAAGCACTACAACAAAAATAAATACAAATAACAACTTTTTCTATGTTTTAGGGATTCAATAAGGCAATACGTATTTATAAGGAATGAAGTTGAATTTGATGTATATAGGTGGTCAGAGAAACAGAGGTGAAGAAATATTTGTCTTTTAGTCACTAATTATCTTAAGATGATCCAACAATGTATTTTGATTGATTAAGTGTTTCATATGATAAAAAGTTTTTTTTTTATACTTCAACAACAAAATTTAAAGAAAAACTTAAACAAGAGCTAATATTGTGCACAAGTAAATTAGGGTGGATTCTAGGGTGAGGGGTCAACTAAGTCCCTCACTGGTGGAGCACGAAGGAAATACTGTTTGATTTAATCAATGGATCTTATTTGTTAAAAATAAAATTGAGAACATTTACATTTGTTCACACACAATCTTGTCCCATCTCTTCCCCTCTTCTTCCTCACTTCCATCACCTCATCCTTCATTTTTCTCATACCGGCGAACCTCTCGCCGTCACCAGAGTGTGGTTCTTTTCCCCTATTCCATTGATTCTTCTATCTCTATAAGAGGAGTTAAAAGATTTCAATACTCATAACTTCCGTGCGTTAAATAAACTCACTAACGATTAACGTGACTGCTTTGGGTCTAATAATTCAAAAGAAACATTGATTGATTGTATAAAGAACCGAAAAAAGAAACTAAAGAAAAAAAATATGGAAATAGCCTGTAAACCTAATGAACTCAAAAAGGCACTTCTAAGAATACAACTATGGGAGGTTCGTTTGATTACTATATGATATATGATTCATTTGTATTTTGCTTTATTGAATTTTGTTTTGATTTCTGATTTTGTCTTTATGATTTTCCTACCTTCAATAATTTGACTTACTTGGTGATCAACAATTATATGGATCACTAGCGAAAAGATAGACACTGCACTAACGCTTGAAAATTATGAACGGTATTTTTTATAACATTTATATTTTGATTAAGAGATGGGACAAGATTGTGTGTGAACAAATGTAAATGTTCTCAATTTTATTTTTAACAAATAAGATCCATTGATTAAATCAAACGGTATTTCCTTCGTGCTCCACTGGTGAGGGACTTAGTTGACCCCTCACCCTAGAATCCACCGTAAATTAGTCTTGCACTATGCATAAGTTTGTTTTTTTACCATTGAATCAATAAGTCTCATCACATCTTATTTGATCCTATGGTCAAAACATATGCTTATGCATTGTGTAAAACTTATCTCACGTGAGCACCATAGACTTGGCCATTATTTTTTATTTTTCGGTCAAGAAAAGTCGTGGCTAGATTCACACATGTGTGTAGAAGTAAAGAATCTATGGTTCAAACTTCGGTCCTTGCAAATAATGTCCCTGGTAGTTATCATCCAAGCTACATTTATGGGAAGACTTGACCATTATTATATCGGCGAATATGTACTTTGCATAGGAATTGTTCGTTACTGAGTTTCAAAACTCATTACTCTGTAATGCTTTCAGATTCAAAGCATGCGTGATAAAAAAAAGAACAAAGATTGGGTATAATTGAAAGTGACTGCATGGATTCTTATCTTAGGTGAGGATTGAATTTTTGCTAAAGAGAAAATTAAGATCTACTTATCTTGTCCTCTAAAGTTATACCAGAAAGGTTATATAAACAAATTGTATATGAAACACTTCCTATAGAACCTAGTTTCAGATTTCATAAACACTTCCTTCCAGAAATGCAAGCTTCTTGTGCAGCCGCTCTTGGTGATCAGCAAATTCCAAATACAAATCCCTCATAGCACTGGCTGTCTTGAATTCTTGAGTTCCTGAGTAAACAATCTTCAAATTGTTGTGCGTTCTACTCTTTCCATCCTGTGGTGCATTCTGCAAAAACAAAATATTATGCAGTAACCGAAAAAATATGCAAATAATTACATTTAGCTAACATTGCATGCGCCTAATCAAACTCTGCAGTCCCTAGTGCCTAATTAAGTGAACTCAGTGGTGGCAAAACTTATTAAAACTACAAAGTTAGCTGGAAGGTTATAATAAGGATTACATGTTTAAAGGCATGTGTTCTCATCAGGGGACCAGGTGCTAGCGTAAAATTGATTAATGTACTGATTTACAAATACAAATAATTCTTTTTCGCCTCAGTTGGTCGGCCATGCTCTACTACCATGCTATTAAATTATTCTTAGTCAGAAAAGAGGAGGAAAGAAAATTGTGTATAAGCTTACCTCAGATTTAGGAAACAATGTTCCTATTGATGCTTTGATATTTTTGAGACCCACTTGTTTTTCAATTATCACCCATGGCCTGAAAAAAGACAGTGAAGAGGTTTGAATGGCAAATGAAAACAATAATACATAACATATACAGAATTCTCTTGCCTAGGCTTGCATATCCAAAGCCTTTCTAAGCATTGTGGGTTAAATTACTAAATTATCACCAAAACAGCCTGGAAGCTTTGTTAAAATTATAACTCAGGTTGATGAATCAGGCATTCACTCTTCACGGTTGAACCGATAGTAAATAACAAAAATAAGCTATTCGTCAAATATATAACACAGACATCAATGTTTTAAGAAATATACACAAACATAATACCTGCCAGTTGAAGATGTTATTATGTGTTTTGGATTTGTCAAAAAGTCACAAAGCTTTTGAAAATCCCTCTCAGTTTGCAACATGATGGCACCCCTGGTATATATCTCCGATGATAAACTTGGAAAAATGAATACACTAGCTGATACTTGAGTATGCTTGTATAAAAACTCAACAGCTGTTGATGGACATAATTGTTTATCCAGATTTCCCATCAATATCATGCACACATTTCTTTTTCCTTTCAACTCTTTATCTTCCAATCTTCCTACAAGGCCAACTAGAACCAAAAAATTTGAAAAACTGAGGAATTGAAGATTTATATTTCAAGAACATTAGCATAAAAATATACAGAACAATTGCACACTTAGTGAAGGCCAAAGTAGATAAAAATGATAAATGGGTGTAGAGCATGGTGGAGAGCAAAGAAGGTCTGAATCTTTTTATTTGAACATGCATAAGGTTAGAGAAAGTATTAAGCAGGCATCCCTATTTCGCAAGTTCTACCTAGGACCAAGCAAGGTCTCCCAAGTCCCAGGGTAAGACCACACCCCCCACCCCCTACTTGTTACCTTTCAAGTAGGAAGAGATAAAATTATGATAAGCAACGGCCATATCAATAGATCTACCCCTAGAAAAAGAGAAACAATGATCCAAACAACATAAATAAATAGTAATGGTACTCATAGATTTGAGAAATAGAGCAAAGACGCTAATAGCAAGCATTAAGAAAAATTAAATAGATAGCAAAGCTAATCATTGTAAGCAAATCCAAGCAGTCGAATTCCTTTTGTTAGCACATCCAAAAAAACTACTGCATTTTTTATTTCAAGCTCAACAACCATCCATCCATTCAAATTGTTTCATATCCCACTCATCTCAAAAGATGCAGGGAAGAGGTTAATATGTGTCACACGTTGTTTGTTATAGTTCCAACAATTTTACAGTATCAATGTCAAGTTACACTTGAATGCAATCCTGCTCATTTAACAGTCCAGTAGAAGCTGACATGATTCTACAGGTCTGGTAAATAAATACTGAAATAATAAAATTCTAAGTGTTGGTTCAATTTTGATAACCATGGTTACCAAGATCCTTACAGAGTCACAAGGGCAATCATATGAAGAGAATCATAAAAATATCAGAAAAGCATAAACTATTTCTGAATCAAAACACAATGAGTTGAATCCAATTTTAGTATCAACCTCTACTATTGTACAGAAACAAACCTTCAGGAGAACTGGCACCCAAAACAGATCGCTTGGACCCTTCAGTAGAACTGGCACCCAAAACAGATCGCTTGGCCCCTTCAGGAGAACTGGCACCCAAAACAGATCGCTTGGTACCTTCAGGAGAGCTGGCACCCAAAACAGATCGCTTGGTACCTTCAGAAGAGCTGGCACCCAAAACAGATCGCTTGGCCCGGCGTTTTCCCTGGAACTGGAGAGGGATATATGATGTCAAAGACAGAAAATACATCCAATAATCATATACTGCTACTACTACTATAAAATTCTCAGCATACAAACTAATGGAAAGTACTCAGGGAACATAAAGATACACACTACACACCTTTTGCATTCGTTCAAAATAACCCATTTTGCTCTTAATTTTTATTTCAGAGTGGTTCTTAGCTTCTATTCCTGTGTTGCAGTACACCACCATTTCCTGTCCAGATTGTGATTCTATTCTCCTCCTTGTAATCTCCAAGAATGAAGCCACAGCTGGATCATACTCTAGTACAGGCTGCACAAGGCAAATGTTGCAAATTTCTGCAGAAGTCAATTTTCCAACATTTGGCCCATGTGACCAAGACAGTATAAAGGCACACAAGCACTCTGCGTCTTTTTTGCGAGAATGCTTGCGTTCTTTCACCTATAAAAACATCAATTTCACAATCAAATATAGATTCATAGGTAAAATTTAGTACAAAAAAGACCAACTCATAGCTAAAACTTCAACTCCTGATCCTAGATGCTGCTGCTACAGCAGTTATCCCATAGAATAAAGTGTAGTACATGGAGAAGAGTGTAATTAGGGGGAAAGACATATAATTTACTATAGACTTTTGAGAAAAAGTTTAAGTGAGCTGAGCTCGGATCAGGAGAGACCTCAAGGTTCAGACAAAAACTAACAGAGTTAACGACCAAAAAAGACCTCACACTAACCGTGAGAGTTGAACACACAATCTTGTGTGAGTGTACTCTTTACCTAGTGAGTCAACTTTCATCGACTATGAAATAAAATTTCTTCACATGTAATACTAGTGTGTGCCTACCCATTAATAATGCATATTTAATTACAAAAACGTAGTAGTCATTTTGGTCCCTAAATATGTAAAGAATAGCCACATTAATAGTCCTTCGATGTATCAAAATTTCAAAAAAAATCATTGATTGTGCACTGTTAGTCAAAATAGTGGAACTATTGCGCTTACTCTTTACATATTTAAGACTAAAATGACTATTATCCCTTACAAAAACACCCATGGATGCATAAAATTGAATAATACCGATGGAACACTAACTAACCCTTCAGATTCCCCAAATCAATTAATACAAGCATTTACGCAAACTAAGATGCATGAAATTGAAAAAAGTTTCAATTTTTTTTCTTTTAAAGGAACAAACCTTCCATTTAAACCACACACAACCAATCAATGTCAGAAATGAAAATCTAACTAAAAACTATCCAAAAACACATCAATGTCCAAAATAAATAAAAAATCCAACGCACTATTTAACTTCATTACTACTAATAACTCAAACAACATTAACAACACAGTAATAATAGCAATGAAAAACTAAAAACTCAAAAAAGGCGTTTGGAAAAAAGCTGTAAGAAGAAAACGACGAACCGAATCAACAACAGCATCGTAGAAACGAAGGTCATCAGGAGCGAACTCCTTAGAAGCACAAACCCTAACACCTGGAACCAGCTCCCGACACTCGTGATCCTGAACCTGAACAGAAAGAGGTCTGAACCGTGTCTCAAAATCTTGAAGGTCTTCCATGGAGTTGAAAAACCCAGGTTCGAACAAATTATCAATCTCATCAGTATTTTTTTCGTACTTGACTCGCAGAGATTCATTTCCTTCCAACGTAACACTGACGGTGTACCAAGCGTCATCGACGTAGTTACGAAACTCGGTGACGTAATTCTCCTCCTCCTCCTCCTTGTGAACGATCAACTGCATTTCTTCGTTGCTAGGCGTCATGGTTTCGGTTTGTTGAGAAGCTGTGAGGGATAAAACGACCTCGCGTTTACTAGGTTTGGTTTGTTTTGACGGTGTCGTTTTGTGCTTCTCCACCATTTCAACGCTTAGTGAAGAAAGGTGGTGATGAATGTGTGAGTGTGAGTGTGTGTGTGTGTGTGTGAGACCCTTTGTTTTTGTAGAGAGAGATGATGAGTTGTTCAATTACTAGTGGTGGATCATAAATTAAAGTATTGTTTGTTGTTTTAAGGAAAATCATGGGTGATTCATGATTGGCTGAATGGTTTTATGATTACCATAGGACATAGGAGTAAGCATCATTTTCCATTTTTTAAATAAAATTTTTGTTTTTATTTCAGAAAAAGGACATGAACCGACCGAGTGGATAAAATTATTTTACACTGTATTTGGTCAAATCACCCATTTCATTCCACTCCACCTTAATCATCTAAATAAATTAGATTATTAATCTTTTTATTTTGGGTACAAAAGTTAGAAAGACAATTAGCAAAAAAATTTATGTTTTAACTATAACAAGAGGGCCTAAATCCAACAATATGCGAAGTACAAACAACAATTAAATCAGCTAAAAACAACATATTAATCTGAGCATAACAGTGCTTGTATAACATCAAAGTGAAACCTCCATCACAAGCTAAATTTGCAGATAAACTTTGGGAGCAATAGTGTCAACTTTATCCGCCACATAAAAAATTAGTACTCCCATAAACAACAATAAAATAATGGAATCATGTGTCTTGACTTGAGCCCTATTAATCAAAGATATTTGTCACTATTCGTCATTAGGGGTGTGCATGGTTACAATCCAAACCAAAACCAAACCAAATTTTGGTTTTAGTTTGGTTTCTGAAACCTCTTATCTAAACCAATTCGGATATGGTTTGAAACCGGTTTGGATCCAGTTCAAATCCGGTTTCTCATAAAATCCAGATTCTCTTCCAAAACCAATTTCAAACCAGTTTTTTTTATTCAAACCGGATTTTAATTTGGTTTTTAATTCAAACCTGTTTTAACTCAACATTTTTTTATAAAAAAAAAAACTTTTTTTAATTCAAAACCATTTTTAACCCACTATTTCATTTACAAAAACAGTTTTAACCCACTATTTCATTCAACAATGTATCAACTGAATGGAAAGAGGCGTAATTAATTAGGCTCATTAAAACCCGATCACACTGATCAAGAAACTACTAGAGATAATAGTAGTAGCAATAATTTTCTTCCTCATTTCATGCAAACTACACAATCTGCTAAGACCAAGATAAAATATGAAATTCATGTAATTTTTCAGTGACTACAAATGGTTATGGTCCACATTTTATAAGGACTAATTCCATATGAAACACATATACTATAGTTTCTAAAATAAAGATAACAAAGACCAACTGTAACTGTTCTATATATTACAAACTCAAACTGGCAATATGCTTGGATCCAAGAAACAAAAACTAGCATTTGACTCTAGCATTGGCTTCATTGTTGTATCCAAAATTTATTCTTCAAACAAATCCACCTGGTTGCAAAAGACATACATACAAGTTACAACAAAGCATTCATATCCCAAAATTTAAAAGAAGCACTATAATACAAAAATGACACACATCACAAGCACAATTTGATGGGTAACAACCGGTTCATCATGCATGTCAGATATGAAGAAACACAAGCAGATCAGGGAAGCAAAATTACTCTCATGTTATGGAAAAACACATCTAGATCATACTTAATGAATTTTATACAATTTCAGAGTCTCTTTTTAATACTACTATAATGTAATAGATCAACTAAACTTAATCTGTAGCAACCACAATATTTCTACATGAAGTGACAGTTTGTGATTTAAACTATATGAAGAGAAAAGGTGATAAATGTTGACGCTAACACCAGATAGCTGGTGACCGATACAAAAGCCTACTTCACACCTAAAGTGTGATAGTATGTAGCAAACAAAAATGTCCATAACATAAATGAAAAACTAATATCGTCTACTCTATAGAAAAGTGGATGAGAGAAATACCTTCAATTATCATCAAGCCTCACCGAAGCCGAATAGCTATCAAGATTTAATTGAGAAAGAATATCTGCAAAACACAAACATTTCATTACGTATTAAGCCATATGTAATATAATAAGCTTTCCAAAGTAAGATTTACCTTGCTCAAATTCATGTAGTGTGTCAAGATCATTAATAGTAACCAAAGATGAAATCTCAATGTCTTGATCTTTTACTTTAAGCCAATCTTAGGTGCAAATCAATGCTTCCACTGTTGTTGATGATAGAGAACTTTGATATGGATCAAGCACCCTTCCAGAGGTGCTGAAAGCAGATTCAGAGGCAACTGTAGAGACAGGTATAGCCAATATTTCTCTTGCCATTCTTGCCATGACCGGATACCGGTTGGAATTTTCACTCCACCACATTAAGACATCTAACTCCCCTTCTGGCTCTAAATCAGCAACCAAGTATGCAGTTACTTCAGAACCAAATCTGGTGCTTCCACTTGACTCGTAGAATGGATTAAAGCCACAGGGATCAGATATACCACTTCCTTGGGATCGGTTTTCCTGTGAGCTAGCAGAAGACTCTCCAATCCGACCATTATACTCATTGAAAAGTAAATTGAAACATGAATATACTTGGTCTTTGAAACACAAGCCTCGTCACTACCAAAGTGATTATCGGCATACCAAATGATAAACTTCAGTTTGTGTCTAGGGTCTAGTACAAGAGCAATTAGCAGCAACATGTTTAGGCTATTGGGGTCCCCCCAATACTTATCGTACTTCATCTTCATACCTTTAGCCGCCGATTTAATACGTGTATCTAGATGGTTACATATTTCTTTTATCTTTTTTCCAATACCAAATACTTCGAACATGTACATATTGCTAGTTACATAGCATGAACCAGAGATGCGCACTGTAGCATTGTAAAACAGTTCTAAAAAGGGGAGAATAACGCACACATATTCCCAATCCTCGGGCAAAGGGAGACCTTTTCCTTTCTGTAGCTCTTTGACATAGGTTTGATCTTGCATCTCCAACATTGCAAATGTTGGCTTGTGTTTAACTGCAGCATTGAGCATTAAATAGGTAGAATTCCACCTTGTCTCAATATCTATGTTGGCAAAACCCTTAAACTGAACCTTTTGTGGATCAATACATGCCTTGAATCTTTGTAACCTTGAAGGGGAAGCTTGAACGTACCTCACTGCACCACGAATCCTCACAATTTC
>Ga0315914_1000285_pt1 | contig 56906 bp, 36 predicted proteins | sample MpolenodulesMG_FD_203920 | JGI IMG/M metagenome (GOLD analysis project Ga0315914, IMG submission 203920) | Medicago polymorpha root nodule microbial communities from Los Angeles, California, United States - elongated nodules | ecosystem: Host-associated > Plants > Roots > Nodule | place: USA...
TATTTGGTAACAAAGTTTGCATCAGCACTACGGTTTTCTAAAACCCTAGCACATGTGTGGTCCCCATACCATGTCTTTAATTTAAATGAATGACTGTAGACCACCCTGCTGTAAAGGGCTATAAAGGGACATTTGGAATCTTTGCATACTATCCTACATCTTTCTTTATCATTTTTTAAGATTTTAATCTGGGTCCCATTTAATACACACCACTCCCTTACACCATCCTTGAACTCTTTAAGACTCCTAAAATCCATGCCAACTATGAAGACATAATCCTTGGTTAGTTGGCTGGGCTTAAATACATCATTAGCAGGTGCTCTCTCATCACCACTCAAATCAGGATCATCAGAATCTAACTCTTCACTCTCATACTCCTTCCCTCAATCAGTATCATCCACATCAACTACATTATCCACTTGCACCTTTGCCCCACTGTCTTCATTCAAATTGTCATTATCCACTTCTTTAAACCCATCTTCAAATCCCAGTGCTCTCTCTTCTTCACTATCAATATAGCCATCATTATTATCTTCATCTTCATCATCACTGCTACTTATCCCACCTCCATCCCCTTCTTCATTATCACTGTACACTAATGACCCTTTTCCTTTGTCAGTATTTACTGCCTAAGAACTCTCACCCTTCTCATTGTTAACTACCTGATACCTCTGACCCAATTCCTCACCAGCAACATCATAATTAGGAATATCAACTACAGCAATACTTTCATCCACATTATGTTCAACAAAAAGATTCACAGCAGATTTTTTTTTAAGTGCATAATCTTTTACAACTTCAGCAGTGGCGTCATCTTTAATCACCCTAAAACTAACCTCTTCATCTAACATCCACCACAACCTAAAAGGTCTTTTAACTAGCAAATCAGTTTCCAAAATTCCAGTTAGCTCAAAGAAACACCACTTATCAGGATCTAAACCTTCAATCAACGTTTCTTCTCCCCCGTTGTAACAAATAACCCAATCCCTAACAAACCCACCCCCGTAATGAAACTTAACAGCAATACCCATATCTGGAAAAAAAAGAAACCCCAACTTAGAAATGATGGAAAACGATGACATTCCCTAAACCAACAAGTTCATTCAAATAACACAGACATTCACTAAAAAAAACAACTAAAAACATAGTTCATCGTTTCAAATGAACATTCCTGTATTATGTCGTGACGATTCTCCAGCCGCTGCGTTCTTCGAATTCGAGTTTGACACCTCCATTGGATTCGCCATCGAAAACGAGTCAGCCCACTTCATTTCGTTCGATCCGTATCATAGAGCAAGAAGATTCTTCATTCAAGTTTTTCCCCTTTTCAAACCCTAATTTCGTCACCCAGAAAATTCAATTGATGCAAATGAAGAGAATGATGGATCAGAGGGTAGTTTTGTCATATTGCATTGGTCTCAGATGAAGAGGGACATTTTTGTCCTTTCCCGTGCCCAAATGGATGACATGTCAAGTGAAAACCAGTATAACAGCGCCACGTCAGTAAACAAATGACGTGGCAGTGATTAAGTTGGTCAAGGGACGAATTTTTAACTGATTAAACAATGCAAGGGTAAATCGCCAGGATTAGCGATTACAGAGACGAAATTTTAAATGGCGCCTATTTGTAAGGACTAAACATACTTTTAAGCCTTGTAACTACTTAATGACTAATAACGGTGTTTATGAGGATTTAGAAGATTCCAATATTAATTGATTAAAAATCTAAGTTCATGAAGCATTATAGTGAGAAAATACAAACTAACTAAGAAAATACTATTGTAATTACTAACTACCTAATTGTTGGAACTATATAGACTAGACTACTAACTTATAAATATATAAAAGTCCAACAATATAAGCATAATAATTTATCATCTAATATCTTCCCTCATCCTTAGAATGCATCAACATAAAGTATTGAGAGTTTGTTAATCAAAAAATGAAAACTTACTCAATAATAAATAATAAAAACACAAAATATCTAATATTCTAATACTCTCCTTCAAGTTAATGTTTGCTAAGTTTTAACCTTGTTACAAATTAATCTTGAAATAAGATATCAAACTAAATCAACTATGATCATAACCAATATTGAGAAAAACATCAGCCGGAGAGAGAAACAGACCATCACATCGAAGACCAACCAAACAGAAGAACCAATAGAAAGATGAGCAATCTAACAAAATAACCATTGGGGTGATGAGGACTTGTCTTGCTTATGTTGATTCCCTCCTTTATTGAACTTGTATTTCCCTCCTTGCAAGATTTGCTAAGTAGTATGTTCTTTGTTTCTCTCCAATACTTGTTGTTTATGAGCTTCCAAAGAACACTTCAGTTCTTCAGCTTTTATTACTGATAGGTCCTTTGACTCTTCAATTACAACTGCTATGTAATCAAATTTTGAGAAAAGAGTGCACATAACCTTATTCACTATTGTTTGATTAGACACATCTTCATCACACCTTTTCACCTGGATTGCCACCAGTCTAACTATTGAAATACTCAAAAATCTTTTCATTTGATTCCAATTTCAATAACTCAAATTGCCTATATGGTGTTTGCAATCACACTTTTTCTAACTAGTCATCACCATCATGACCTTTCTCTAGTATGTCCCACGCTTCCTTGGACGAGGTTTCATTCTCAATTTTCTGGAAACTTGTCGTAACTCGATGCTGCAAGAACAAAGCTTTAAAGTCTTTCTTCTTTGAATCTTTGTTCTTGCATCATTATCTAACTGTTGCGGTTCGTTATGAACCACCTCCATGACATCTTGGAAGCTAAAATTCACCTTCATCTATTTACTCCATTGATCCCAATTCTTACTATCTAGCATGAGTAGTTTCCCTCCAAAACTATTGTGACGATTCTCATTAGAATTTGCTATCTTCATTCAATGCGCAAGAACAAAAAAAACACACTTAAATCTTGAAGTTTAGGACCCCATAGCTTGAGACTCTCGATACCACCTATTGGAACTTGATCAAAGGATAAACACACATTCATAGCGAAACATTTACGGAAAGATTTGAATTGCAAAATAATAAACTCTTTCTATTCATGAATATGTCTTTTATTTGTATAATTGTGCACACATTATAGAATGAGTATTACTTTTTCCACCCTATGGCCTTCTCCCGCACCCTGTAAAATTTTCAAAAATGCCCCTGTGCAATTCGGATTTTTAAATCCAGATTCATGTTTACTATTTCGGATTTTATAATTCGGACAATTCTTATGTATAATCAGCCATCAGACTCTCCCACATTTCAGCAGTTTTGAGTTTTGCTTTTAAAAACAACAAAAAAACTAAGTAAAAAATGCTAAAAACCCGTCAAATAAAAATACCACAAAAAAATTTTAAAAATCAAATAAAACTAATGCAAAATTTTTCGAATTTTTATGAGAATATGAAAAATGAGTCTAAACGATGGATTTTTCTGATTTTCTGGGGAAGTTTCGGAGCAATCCGATCAAGTAGCCCGAAAACCCAATTTTTGACTAAGAACGGGTAACAATGACTCAAAACAGAAGGATGAGAGTTAGGAAGATTAATATTGTTCCCTAAAATGACTATCCATGTTACATGTTTAAAATTTATGCTGATACAATTCAGATTATATAATCCGAACTGTTTTTCCTTGCAAAAGGGTGTTTAGAGGATCTTCGAATTATGTAATCCGGAAAAATCATGCAGCGCGCCCTATTTTTTTAATTTTCTGGATTACAAAATCTGGAAAAATCTGTAACTCATTTTTCACCCTTTAACAAACGAAAACACCATTCTGAATTATTAAATCCGGAAACTTCAAGGACATTTTTGGAAAAAACACAGGGCACGCTAGAATACCAAAGAATGGAAAAAATAATACTCTTATAGAATTGGCCTCACCTTCACTAACTAGACCCAATACACATCATACAATCCACAACTAACTAGTTTATTGTGCAACAAGTAACTTAACTAACAACTAATACATATATTTTTTGAGCAAACAACTAACACATATAACATCTAACTAACACAACTACTTTGATTTATACTTCAACACTAATAACAAAAACTAACAACCAGAGCCGGACCTTGGGGGTGCAAACAGCTCAATGGAACTGGACCTCTTCAAGGTATGAGTCTAATTTTTTTTTATAGCTCAGTAGTACTACTAAGTACTACCCTGCTAATAACAATGTTACTTTTGCAGTGAGTTGTCATGTCGTTTACACTTGTATACCATTCTGAATCTATCATTAAAGTGGCTCTTATGACAATCTATAATTATTGTTGGTTTGAAATTGTACAATATAATTTATTTTTTCATCTCAAAACGAATACAAACCATTCATTTGTGTCAGGTTTCTCATGTATATGGTATGATTTTCACCTTTGGGTGTACCGCATATATACGACACCTTGTATTTATCTTTTAAATTTTTTTAATAGAACATTATTCTTTAAAAAAAATATTTTTATTTTAATACGGGTCTCTTTTCACTTACTGAGCCGAGTCACCAGATTCGTAAGAACGTGGCCTGCTAACAACTAATGTAACAAAAAAAAATAGAGATTACATTAGAAACGGAAAAAATAATAACCGAGTTTAATCAATAAGTTTATCAAGTACTACCAACTAAATTTGAGGAATACATGTTCAGGTACGTGATAGTCACTGAATTATATGAGTTGATAGAAGATGAGAAGACATGAATGTAATGAGCTCTCAACTTTAAAATCTATTTTTGTTTATGTTGGTTTTACTCTATTTTAGTGTGTTTTGAATTATCAATAAGCCTTAAATTTGTGTTCACAGGATGAGTTTACACGCACATGAGAAGAATAGACCTAAGCAGCATCCAGCAAAGAACACCTCCATCAAATAAATTAAATTTATAGTTTGAAGTTGCGGAAATAAAAAAGGACAAATATATGTCTCTGGAATGGAATCTATTGTATTAACAGGGATCTCATATTATCATAATTCATGAACTTCTGAATGGGGGGTACTACAGAGACACGAGATTGAAGAATTGAGAAATGAAATAGAAAATTGAACGCAACTACTAGAAGATAAAAATAATTGATTGAAAGCATGGACTTTCAGCACATGCACAAACGAAAACTTTATGTTACAATTGGACTAAAATATATTTATACAACACTCACTTATAACGAATAAAAAGATAAGTCCTTAATCCAATGAATAAAAAGATGAATCCTTAATCCAGTGAAACATTGTTAAGAGTTTCACAACGGATAAAAAAAGTGTTTGGTTCTGTATTTAAGCCATGGAGTTCTTTTGCATGTTGGACTAATCTTTTGGGTTGGGCTATCCTTTTGAGCTTAAATCCTAACAATTATTGCTTTCATTGAGTTGAACCACGAAAAGGGATACTTATAAGCTGGATTAAGGTGCTCCACCGAATACTGAGTGAAACGATTAAAAAAGGAAAGGTCTACTATCGAGTCATTGACGATAGAGTGAAAGTCGTCGTGTCCATCGGCTCTTAAAAGGCGTGACAATGTTAGGAGTTCCACATCGGGTAAATAAAAGTTCTTGATACGGTACTTAAACCATAAAATTCTTCCACCTACTGAACTAGTCTTTTGGATTGAACTTTCCTCATGAACTTAAATCCTAACAAACATCTTTTAGACTCACTCAATAACTCAACTGCGACAATAACACAATACCTTTTATATTCAAATCTATGTCACTTAATCTAATTTATATTCAAATCTATGTCACTTAATCTAATATCAGTTGAAATCATAGTTAAAACCTTAACTTTGATTAAAGGAGTTGAAGAAAAGTTAAATTTTTTTAACTTCTGATTAATGTAAAGTTGGAATAGTTTTTATTTTACTTTATAATTATTAATAAAATATGTATACAATATTTAAATTATGGATAATTGTTTGTCATGAGAGAAATAAAGAATGTTAAAAGAAAAAAGAATTTATTAAAGAAAAATAGAGCAACTACAATTGTTTGTTATAAGAGAAAGATAACACATTAAATTTATTGGTATATTAAAATAAGGTTATATAGAAAGAAAATATGCAAAAATACACTTTCTTAATTTAATGTTGCTATTTTAAAACGACACTTAAAAAAGCGGAATGACTATATATGTGTTTCCGTTTGCGGAAGATAAAGTTGAAATATTGGGGTTTAAGAATGTATGGGTGGTAGGAGAAATTTTCTTAGAATCATTAAGAGAAAATTATTGTATACACATTTGAGACTGCCGCGAAAATTAACCGGCGGCAATTAACTGCCGAAATTCAATATAATCCATTTGGCACTTAAGTGCCATGGAAATCAGACCCTTCTCTTTTCTCTTTCACAAGTAGCTTTCTCTCTCTAAACAATTCATGGAATCAATATTGATGAGACTTGACACTGGTTTCATTTATTTTTTAAATTCTTCAACACTTTATATGTTCTATTGAAGAAAACAAGATTCTCTCCTTTTTAAGATGCAGATTGTTGTAGTGGTGGGTTTGTTAAAAATCATTCCAACCTGAATTTGTCTCATCAACTTAGTTGATTGACAGATCCACACCACACTCACTGCCACTGAGATTGGTGTCTATGCTGATGTTATACCCATCACAATTAATCAAATTCAAGTTTAATTAAAATAAAAAACAATCAAAAGAACAAAAATAAACAATCAAAAGAACAAAAATTCGGTGTCAAACGTAACCGACACCTGCAAGCTTGAATCAATAGAGAAAGAAGAAAAATTGTGAAGTTTGAATGACAGTGATGGTGGTTAAAATACATGCAAAGCTTAGTTGATAAAGGAATGGAGAGTTTTGAGGTTGAGAAGAGAAAGCTATCGTAAAAGAGAAAAGAGAAGTGTCTGATTTCCACGGCACTTAAGTGCCGATGAATTATATTAAATTTCGGCAGTTAACCACCAGACAATTAACTCTCAGAGACATTTGAGTAATTTACTGGTGTGTTTTAGTCTTCTTGAATGTGTATTACATCAATTTCTCATTAAGATGCATTTATAAGTCCAAGTTTCAAACAAATGTAGTTCATGGAAAACAAATTAAAGCCCAATGGGTTTGTTATTTGCTTGGTTGCTCAATAGACCTCTGATTGCTCAGATGACCCTCAACTCAACCGATGAAATTGTAACTTTGATTGGAGTTTAATCAAATCGCAACTCCAAATCGGAATTTTGAGCAATTTGAAGGGCATATAATTGAGCCATTCATTGGCTTGTATTAAAACAGAAAATGAACCACTAACTTATCCTCTCAAGAAACAAAACATATGCTCCCTCAAATATCCTAACCAAAAAAGGTAAAGCGGGATTTGAGTGATTAACAATATTGAGATTAAACACAGTGAGCAACACAAAATATTATTATTATTACAGAACACATTATGATTATGATTACAAAAAACTAGTGATCATGTAGTAGTCATATGGCAACATCATTGCATATATATAGCATATGATGATGATGATGATCACATTTTCTCACGACGACGCTCAACATGAATGGTGCCTTCTTCCTCCAAGTATCCCGTATCAGTCTTGTCCATTCCTGCTGCTGCTCTCAGCCCATCAGCCACCACTCCTGGCCTACTCTCATCCACCTTCACAACCACTTTCTCTCTACCCCTCCCTCCTCTTTCCACACTTAAATCATCCATTCTCATCCTTGCATCTTCTTCCGTTCCCAGCATTTCCTGCACACACCACAATTACACATTCACAAATTAATTATTAATGTTAAAGTAACTAAATTATGAATTTGAAGTGTTGAAAATTTGAGGCAACAAACCTTTGTCTTCTCCTTAGTTTCATCTTTCTTGCCAGTCAAGAAACCCATAGCTCTCTTAGCAGCATCAGCAGCAGAATCCTTCAACTCTCCAAGCTTCCCAACAGTAGTATCCTTAGCTTCTACAGCTTTCTCAGCAGTATAATCCTTGTACTCTCCAGCTTTGTTCACAGTGGCATCTTTAGCTTCTCCAGCCTTCTGCACTGTTGCATCCTTCGCCTGCTTTGCTTTTTCTGCAGCATAGTTTGTATACTCCCCAGCTTTGTTCATCGTCGCATCCTTCGCCTCCTTCGCCTTATCTGCAGCATAATTTGTGTACTCCCCTGCTTTGTTTGCAGTAGTATCTTTCGCCTCCCTCGCTTTCTCTGCAGCATAGTTTGTGTATTCCCCGGCTTTATTCGCAGTTGTGTCCTTCGTTTCTCTGGCTTTCTCTGCAGCATAATCAGCATTTTCTCTTGTTTTCTGAGCTGCATAATCTGTAGTATCCCTAGCTTTTTCACCAGCTTCATAACTCTTTCCAACTACAGCTTCTTTTGCTGCTTTGAACATTGAACCAAGAACACCTGGTTTCTGTTCTTCTTGTTGATGATACCCTGAAGCATTGAATGCACTTTCTCTTGCTCGGTTAACATCTTCAAGATCTTTAGCAGCAAGTTTTGAAGCTGCTTCAGCTCGTGCTTGTTTGAACTGTAATTCAGAATTAAGTGTGTAACCTTCTTCACGTTCGTTTGTTCTGTTTACGTCGCCAATGTCTTTTGCAGCTAGCTTTGCAGCTGCCTCAGCTCTGTCTTCCTTGAACACTTTCCTTGAAGCCATTGATCTTAAGACTTGAAAATATCGTAGAAGTAGAAAATGAAATTGAAATTTCAGACGCAAGTGTAACTATTTGTGTGAAAAGAAAGAAAATATTGCTGTGAATGAATTATTGAATGTACTGAATTTTTCATGTAATGTATGTATAAATGCATTGTGGTGATGGGTTTATATGTGAAGGAAACAGAGTCGGTGTTGAATATGGTAAAGCAAAACAATGAAGGAAGGATGCTTTAGGAGAGTGACACGTGGAGGAAATGAGTTTAAGATTGTGACACGTGGAAGAAAAGTGGCAGTCGGTATTGTTCAATGTTGTGTGGGATATGAGGATATGTATGTAAGTGTCACACTTTTGTTAGAAAAAGAAAATGTAAGTGTTACACGTAGCTTAAGAAGCTCTTTGGTGATGACATCTATCTACTAAACTTTGTAATGTGATGTGTAGGCATAGTTTGTGGGTTTAATTTATAGGTAATTTTATTATATTATTGTAATAACTGTTGACCAGTTATTATTATTATTATATGATGTAAATTAAAAGCACAAACTAACACTTAATTGATCTTGTAAAAGAAACACAATGTGATTGATAGTAGTATTATGAATTTTACTACAGAACCAAGTCACTCATGTGATGTTGTGTGGTCTCTTTTATGTGGTTGGGTTAGTGATTTTAAAGACCATCCATTGTTGAACCTCTACAAATTGAAGAAATCATTTGTAACTAGTAGAGTTAAAGATTGTAGAATTTTGTTGTCTTTGACCCACAATAAGAATTTTTTTTATTTTACTAGGACCCATATGTCCTAGAAAACACTCCAAATGCCTTACCGTGTGCGTTTGCATCTATTTCTATATTCTGCTAGACCACTTTCGTTACATTTAGGGTTTGTATATATTTATGGGTCGATTATATAGTTTGACTGAGTTAAGGTTATGTCGCCTTAAAATTTTGTATTTTCTTTTATGTTTTTAATCTATTTAGGGCGTTGTGGAGGATCTTTCTATTGGCTTAGTAATTCATTTTAGTTAGAATTAGTTTTATCTTTGCTTAATAGTTTGCTTAGAAACTTGCATGTGAAGTAACTAATTCAAGTTACTTGCATGACAAGTTATGAGTTTGTTAAGAGTTTGTTTCAGTTTTTGTTACATCACTTGGTGTATAGATACTTCATAGCTATTGTAAATAAGTATCCCAATTCATTCAATAAAATTACACAAGTATTTTTCTCTCACTCTCTCAAAACAAGAAACCATAGAAACCCTAAAATCACAATTCCATCTTCTTCAATTTGTACACAGTTTTAGTGTTTGTTTTCATTCAATCTTTACACATTGTTCCATCACTTTCATCTATACCTCAATTGTTTAAAAAATGTTGAATGAGAATGAACAACAATTTAAATAAAGATAATAATATATGAAACAACGAAGAAAAAGAATGAAGAACAATTTAATATAAAATAACGAAAGAAGAAGAAGTAAAAATAAATGACGAAGGACAAATAAAAGAATGAAGAAATTATGGAGTTAAAAAATCTAGCTCAAATGTTAACAACAACTTATCAAGGAAAATAATATTTTTGATAAGCAAAATGACAAAATCATTAAAAACTCACATAATAGTGGAGTGAGGTTCGAACCCTGCTTACGGTATTTGACTTAGAACATGTGCATGAAAAATATGTTTTGTATAACATCAAAATTAATAGTCTTAAATCTTTGATATTTATTGTACTAATATTTGTTTTTATATTTTGGATGATATAATGTTAGTAACACCCACTTTTCAACATCTTTATTAAAAAACATTTTTCAACACACTATCTTTGATTGATTCCATCAAATCATGTGGGTGAATTTTAGTCAATTAAAAAGAATGAGTTGAAAAATGTGTTTTAATTTTTTTTTTTTTGAGGTAATGTTTTAAAATGTTTGTTAACGTTCTCTTTTTTTGGATAAGGCAAGAAGTAGGTGAGGCATCAAGGAGCTCAGAGACATCTCAACTAGGTTAGTAACCTACTAGACCTACCATCCTATGCCGCCTACTCCATATATATTATTAAAAAAAGGAAAAAATATATACAAGAGGAAGAGGGGGACAAAGCCAAAACCCTCGAAACAAAGAAATGTAGAAAAAGAAAATGAAAACAACCAAAATCTTAGGGAAAGATGTACTTAGGCAATCCATTTCTATCATAGAGAAATCAAAAGACAATAAAGGTGGAAGTCTGTCAAACCAAACAAAGCCAGACAAGTCATGTCCAAGAGAGGCCAATCGATCTGCACAACAGTTTCTCTTTGATGATCTTTACTTGGCTAAGTTGATTTGAAAGAATTTGTGACCGGAAGTGCAGATGTGTTGGATGACATCTTCATCCAGAAAATCAATAGCGTTTATGGAATCTAATTCCACCAAAATTGAAACCATTTTAAGGTCCAACAAAATACTCATAATTCCCTACGAGTAATTGTGGAAATGCCCATCATTGGAAGCAAAACCAACAATGAACACTGTTGTCTCTAATGACACCCGCAGAAGCCGTAAGACTAACTACAATTAGAGGGCTTCTTCCAAAAATGTTCTTTGTTCCGGTGAACTTCAGAGTTTTACTTTGAAGAATCCATGTTAACCACTGGATTAAAATTGCTTCCCGATAAAACAAATATTAGTGTATTATTCAAACATGATCTTAATTTAGCATATGAAACCACCTTTTACACTTGGTAAGAAAACAATGACATGGAATTGGATCGTTTCATTCCAATAATAATTTAAGCTTTGTCACAATTTTTTTGACCAATCAAAAAATATGTAAGAAATAAGCAGATATCAGATGTAAAAAAAATAGATGTTCAAATATTTGTCACAAGAAAACAGATGCAAATATTGAGTCTACTCGTAGAATTAGGAAATATACTACTAGTAAACAATTCACCGAAAAACATAATACTGTGCTATTTTTCTAATTGAATGTCATCAAATATGGGAAAGTAAAATAGTATTATCACTCTTACCAATCTAAAAACTGTTGAAACTATTTTACCAACCATGGTAATTTACTAAGTCTAATAATCTTATAGTATGTTATTGATCATCGTGGAGTCTGAAGTTCAATCTTCTAAGCCATATAGAATGAAGGATCATATGAAACACATCAAATCTCTTAGGTGGAGAGTTTACCTCAAAGTGTCTCCTAACTTGTCTTACTCTTCTCTGCATTCTTATATACTGTCTTGAAGATATACTCATCAGAATTTTCTTCAAGTTAGGTATGTCTTTTATCGAAACCTCAACAGAAAACGATTTCCAATTCAAAACATCACTGAATGGAGAAACATAATGATCTGAAATCAGCACTGGAACACAACCTGTGTAAATTGCCTCCACCACTCTTGGACTTGCAACCTCGTACCCACTAGGACAAAGACAAAACTTGCTTTTTCTCAACATAGCATAGTAAGACACACCCTTTGGAAGGTACTTGTGAACTTGAATATCTTGGTCTTTGTTTTCCCAATGTTCAAGTAGAACATTCCTAATATCCCCATGAAGCCCGCCAGCGAAGAAAACCAAAATTGATCTCTTAGATGGTGATGGTCCACCAAGAAGATCATGAATTGTGCCGGTTCGAACATTGATTTCTGGAATAGATACATCTTTTACTGGCTTGAATCCCTCTGAGGTGTTCGCATTGCAAAGGGCACGGATTGAATTTTTGTACAAGTTTGGAACTGCATTTGAGACTTCTGGCCCCTGAAAATAGAAGCAGCACAAAAATTGTAGACCGCAGCGCGTAGATAGCAATACAAGGGTTTGTGTATCATGTGCAATATTGCAGGTGTTATAATTAAATGATAGAATAACAAATCTTGATTACAATAAATTTATGACACTATTTAAGAAAATGTTGAACTGGTCATAACTTTGTTTCCAACTAATCATAACTAATTTGCAATTACCTCAAACAATATTTAAATGAGTCTAACCATTGTATATCAACAACATTTGACCGCAATTCTCTTTAAGATAAAAGACCATAACAACAGTGTACAATTTTGTTAAGTGAGTAATTGTCACTCTAAAATTGAGAATGCATGTACTAAGATTTTTAAGAAAAAATGCTAGTGATAGATTTACCCAATCATGGCAAGCAAGTATGAAATGATCAGCTCCAAGACTTCGGTTCCAATAGGGATATTTTTCGGAAAGGACATTGATGTAGTCTTTGACGGTTATCCTTAAGAGGTCATAAGCACGAGAGTCTCGTACATAGACATATTGGACCATCATTGCTACACTAAAAGAAAGGAAAAATACATGTGCCTTCTCAGGGTCTCTTGTTATGAATTTATCATTCATCTCCATTTCATTGATGAAAATTCCTTCCATGGAGTATATATCTCTGCAAAATCCATTATGGAAAACTGGAGGCTCCCCTTCTTCGTAGACAAATACTTTGAACCGTTTCTCCATTTCTAAGTAACTCCTGTTAAATAAATTTTTTGCAAAATTAGGTCAGTGAATTATATCAAACCAACCAAATGTAAGTAGCATATTTAGGATAGAAAACAAATGTTGTGTATTATATACCTGTGAAATAAGTTAGGTTTGTGATACATTGGTCCTGTTGGAACATAGTCTATGTCTTGTGTTTGATTTCCATTTACTGCTTTTCTTATTGCAGCTCTAGCTTGTAGTAGATCAGCTTCGACTCTGTCTAAGTTGCTGCGCTTTCTTGCCAGGTTTGGTTTCCGCTGAAAACCATGAGATTTATATTCGTAGAAGTTGTGTTGGGTCATTAGTATATTTAAATGTCTCAAATACTCATACCTTTTTTGACTCGGATTTTTTTATATTTCTAGCACACCATGTTTCATAATACAAGTTAACACATAAACTATAAAATCATCATTTACTTCAATAAAGCAACAGAAATTAATGCAACATATCTTGTTTTTTCTCTCTTCCAAAACATACCTACCTTTTTAATACCAAGTCATTCAAAATCATTGGTTCTTCCGCGGAACTTAAAACTTAATTTTTGTTTTTTTAACATTGGGGGTTTTAGAGGGGAAGGAAAGGAGTTTATTTTTTTTAGTTCAATTTTTAGGAGAGGAAGGGATCAAAATCTCTAATATCATCACTTTTTGACATGGTCGTTCCTTACGTTTTATGGGTCTTAGGTATAATATGAGAAAAAAGTCCGTTATATAATATATCATAAAAGTAGACTAAAATTTTAACACCTAAGAATAATAGAGAAAAAAAGTAAAGACATGTGCAGCAAGGAAAAATTGCTATATGTGTATTTCCAATTGCACCAATTTGTTAGTAGCATTATAGCAACTGAGAACAATAATTGGAATACATAACATGAGAACAAACCAAAAGCATCTGAGAAGAGCAATAATAGAACCTTTCTATCAATAATAGAATCTTTCTATTATGCTATTTTGATTCAATACATTAAAGAGTTGATTGTGCAACGAAATGTCCCGATTTACCACAGTATTCATGAAGGAAATCAGTGTACCAATTATATGGTCAAGCTTGGAGCTTTATTCGATATTGATCTTTTTCTCCATTCATCTCTTCTGAAGGGTATTATGAATATCCTTAAGACCAACACGACTGAAACTTTTTTTCCTAGATAGTAGTTGTTGTTCTCGCCCTCTTTCTTTTTGTCTTTGTTGTTTAATTTAGCCATGCAAAAAAAAAAAACATCTTTTATGTGATTTAAATAAAAAACATTTGCGTGTTATTTTTTAAAAGTATTATAGTACTTCTATAAATAATCAACATTTTTCTCTTTCATATCTCTTTTCTATTTTTCTTATAACAAATCAATTCTATTTCTCAATTATTTTCTTTTTTCACACTCTTTCTCATTTATTTCTCTCTTCTCAACTTCTTCTTACAACCAAGCAAACTTTACAAATTCATTCCAACTAACATATATAATATAATTAAGATATATTACTAGAAACATTGAAATAAGGTACAAAAATAGTACCAAAATATTTATAAAAAAATGAAATGAGGAGGTCAATATTAACAATAAATATATACTAAATAGTCTATTAGTTCTTCTAGTTAATGGTCAAAAATGACAAAATTGTTAGGTGATTTGACGGAAGTTTGAGTCATATCTCCTCTAAGTATGTGAATTTTCAATGACTCGTTTCATCTATTTAAAAAAATGTCCCAAATATTTTCCTTATTTATTTTTAGGATATTAGCAGACCAAAAGAAAATGCTCTAATTATTCAAAAAAAAAAAAAAGCTCTAAGAAACACAAACGGAAAGGAAATAAAATCAATACAAGAGTATTGGAGTTTCTAGGGATGGCAAAGCGGGTCGGCCCGTCCATTTAGGCCCATCCCGTCTAAGTCCGCTAAAAACGAGACGAGTCGACTCTGATTTTGTGACCGAGTCTAAAATCTCACCCCACCTTGTTTAGTGGTGGGCTTGCGAGTTGGCGGGCCAGCCCACCAAACAAAAACTTTTTTAATTTTTTTTTTTACAACTTAATTGTTACAAAAAAAACTATGTTGCTTTTATCGTAAACAAATATAAAAGAATAGGTAGCAAGTAAATTTGTGAAAAACAAGATAATTATCAAATCAACATCATAACTAATAGCAAAATAAGGCAAATGCGCAACATAAAACAAATCATAAAATAAATCCAACAACAAAATTATAAAATAAGTCTCAAAATAAATAAACTCAACAACCAAGATAAATCCAAAAGCATAAAATAAGTCTCAAAATATATCTAACAACCAAAATAAATCCAAAAACATAAAATAAGACTCAAAATAACAAATTGAAACACGAGTTAAGCGGGCCGCCCAGCCACACCCCGTGCCCGTCCCGTTTCCAACGAGCTAAGCGTTTGGCCCGGTGGGTCTGACTCGTTTTGCCACCCCTAGAAGTTTCTCAATCTTCCTCTCCAAAAAATTCTCGATCTTTTTCTTTACTAAATCATAAAGATTCCATCTCTAGTCATTTCGTATTCTAAAAGGAAAAAGTCAATATATTTTTTCTATAAAAAAAGTGTGAAATGAAAATCAAACATATATACCAAAGAGAGTCTAGTTGTGATGGCACGATTCTTAGTTAATATATCAAGTTTGAACACAAATTTGGACATTCAACAATGTAAAAAGTTTTGGGTAGAGTTTGACACTAACAATGTAAAAACTTTTGGAGAGAGTTTGACACTCATTGAGTCCACAAGATCACTAAAGAGATATGCGCGAGGAAAAGATATTATTTAAAAAATAAAAATAAAAACTCGATTGCTTTATTTCAGTCTTAAATTATTTTCTTTTTTAATTTCTTTCCTTTTTTCAATATAATAATCATCAAATAATTTATGAAAAATTCCAATAGAGTACTCAATATTCCACCTATAAGATATTGAGTTTATTTTAGAAATCTCGAAATTTAAGAATATAATCAAAAGAAAAATATTGTACAAAAAACTGCTCTTACCAATTGTTGAGGAGTTTGAATGGCCTGAATAGAAAGTGATGGAGTAGAAGATCGATTGAGAACAGAGTCACCAGAGATAGCTTTCACCAGAGCAACTTGAGACATCTCCATAGTTTTTGTAACAACACCACTTTGTGAACTCCATAAGTGGCGTAGGTATGGAAAAGGAACCCAATCAGAAGGGTTAGGACCCAATACAGAAACAACCACTGCAATAACTATGAGTGGAACCATAATCAACAAGAGTTTTATTGATGAAGATGATTCTAAAGCCATTGTATTCTTATTATGGTGCATAGAGTACGTAGAGTTATATGGTAGCAGAAATCATGATGATTTTGTTGGTGAAAAAGAAAAGAAAAGAAGAGAGAAGAGTAGAAACAGAGGAGTAGGGTTAAACATAAAGCAGAAATGTTTTGGGTGGGATAATATTCATAGGAAGGATAGAAGAATCATGGTAATAAATTGGTGTGATCTTGTTGCCAATAGTATTCAACCTCTCCCCATAATCTTTTCCGAGTTTTTGCATGCAATATTTTTTATTTCCTTTACTGGTTTCATTATTTTTACAATATGTTTAATATTTTTTTACTATAGTATATGCAAATATACCATTTTTATGCTTGTAATATGTGTAAAAATATTTTTTTTACTAGCAAAATTTGTTCATATTAGAATAAGAAAAATGCTAACAATTGTCCTTGTGGCATTTGTTTAGAAGACAAAAGAAAAAAATATCTTAAAAATTGTGTATTTATAACACATTGAAACTTCAAAAAGGATAAATAAAAAGAACAATTTTTATATTATTGTAATATTCTTTTTAGTCCGTTTTTTAAGAGGCAAAAAAAAAAAAACAATAATAACTAAGATCCTTTTGAAGCACAAGACCTGCCCGCGAAGAGATTAATAAGAGTTACCTATATACATAAACAAGGGTAAATAAAAAAAGAAAAAAAGCTAAGCCAAGATTACAAAGTCGATAATCCTAAACAAAGTAATGGATTAGTCTACCAAGAATGAAAATCTACAATAAAAATCAGTCTATAATTCTTCAACCACTGGTCCGAAAACTATTCCAACAAAAGATTTTTATTGCCAAAATTTCTTGAACTACGCTCTTTTCAAATAATCTAGATACATGACATTAAATTGCCTTAAAATGTAAGAATCTCATAAGCGTTTTTGGTTGAATAACTATCAGATAGATTATATAATCAGACCCATCAATCGATGATGTTATCCTCCAAAAAAGCGTTATCCAACAACGAAACATATCGAACTACTCCTCCTAGGCAAAAAGATGCCTCCGTCCATCCACTCCCCGCCCTTGCCTATGCATCTCAACTACCATAACATTACTATCGATGCAAAGGTCAAAAAACGTCTAACCCTTGACCACAGACACCTCTCCATCCACAAATCATGCCAAAACAATTTACTCTCGCCATCACCTACACTACGCCCCACACCATCTTTAAACGACGCCCCCGCCTACTGCACACTTCCCAATACATGACTCCTTCCACCATAAAGACGTCGTTGGACCACCTCACCTCTCTCAGGACCAAGATTTGCTGTTGTAAATAAACACCTCAATTTCACACTTTGCTATTGTAGCCATTGGATGCATATATTTGAACTTTATCAAACTATCCAATGATTAAGATTAAATTTGTGCTCTTTTTAACTGCACAAAATCCATGTCCGAGTCTCCTCTCTCAACACTCCCCTCGACCACCCCATGATAAATTTATTATTTTTTTTAGTAATTTAAAATTAATAGTCTATATTACTATTGAAATATGATATATATACTCAAATTCTTCGGTAAAATGTCATGTTACAAAAGAGTTTAATCTCATTTGTCAATTATATAGTTTGTATTAAACATAAGAGTTTTTTTTTTTTTTACTAAAAGGGAGTTATTTTTAGCAATACGAATTTTTTACCAAAAGGGAGTTTTTTTTTTAATAAGCATATGAGATACAGAGATAATTTATTTAAAGATAGATATAATCACTTATTTAAACACATTTATATAATCACTTTTTTTTTCCGGAGTTTGAATCTCGGGCCTGGCATATATTATACATTGTTCTTACCAACTGAGCTAAACTCTCGAGGACATATAATCACTTATTTAAATACATTCATATCTACTAGACTTTTTCTTTCAAAAATATATATCTACTAGACTTTTAAATAGACTAACAAATTATATCTTTCAAAAGGTCAAAATCAGACCTATAACATAAATCTATGACAAACTATAGAGATTAAACTTAAGTCACTTAGGTTTTGTAAGGAATAGTTCGGTCTAAGCTATTCACATCCCTGATTATAAAAGACTGGATTCAAATATATTTTACATATTACAAAGACCGATAGCTCATATTAAAACAAAACAACATGGGTTCTCGTGAACTTAGCTCAGTTGGTAAGGACAACGTATAATATATGCAAGGTCTGGAGTTTAAACCCCGACCACCACAAAAAAAGAAAAAAACGACATGGACCAAAAGAAAAAATCGATATATCTGTAAGGACTTAAAAATAATTTTTACAAGAAAAAACCAAAAATCCAAACCTCTTAATATTGTTGGGACAATTTGCATATTTATAACTCCCGATATAAAGTGTTCACTTTTTTCTAATAGACGATGGCATCCAATATGGGATAGTAAAATATCATTCACACAAATTTTACTTCATACGAATTTTATACACCAGAATAAAGGGAAAGAATCACATTCACACCATCATCTTACATTACCCGGCTTGAGGGATTAATGTGTGGAGTTGCACGCAGAAAATAACTATTCACACCAAGAAAAAAATATTCGATTCACACTTAGAAAAGAAATCTTACACTGTCAGTAAAACACTATTAAAACTAATTTGGCAACCATTGGTGCTAATTAAATAATCTTATAGTATGTTATTGATCATCGTGGAGTCGGAAGTTTAATCTTCTAAGCCATATAGAATGAAGGATCATATGAAACACATCAAATCTCTTAGGTGGAGAATGTACCTCGAAGTGTCTCCTAACCTGTCCTACTCTTCTCTGCATTCTTATATACTGTCTTGGAGATATACTCGATAGAATTTTCTTCAAATTAGGTATATCATTGACAGAGACTTCAACAGAAAATGATTTCCAATTCAAAACATCACTGAATGGAGGAACATAGTGATCTGAAATCAGCACTGGAACACAACCTGTGTAAATTGCCTCCACTACTCTTGGACTTGCAACCTCGTACCCACTAGGACAAAGACAGAACTTGCTTTTTCTCAACATATCATAGTAAGACACACCCTTTGGAAGGTACTTGTGAACTTGAAGATCTTCATCTTTGTTTTCCCAATGTTCAAGTAGAACAGGCCTAATAGGCCCATGAACCCCACCCGCGAAGAAAGCCAAAACGGATCGCTTGGATGGTGATGGGCCACCAACAAAACCATGTATTGTACCGGTTTGAAGATTGATTTCTGGAATAGATACATCCTTTGCAGGCTTGAATCCCTCTGAGGTGTTGGCATTGCAAAGCGCACGGATTGAATTTTTGTACAAGTTTGGAACTGAATTTGATGTCTCTGGCCCCTGAAAATAGAAGCAACAAAAAAGTTGAAAAAAATTGTAGACCACAATGCAGGTCACAAAATTTGATCGCTATTCTCCTCAATGTTGAAGATCACGACTATATTAAACTTTGTTAGTAAGTAATTGTTCCTCTCCAATAGAGAATGCATGGACTAAGATTTTTAAGAGATAGTGATGTACTCACCCAGTCATGGCAAGAAAGCATGAAATGGTCGGCTCCAAGGCTTCGGTTCCAAAAGGGATATTTTTCGGAAACCACATTTATATAATCTGTGACGGTTTTCCTTATGGGACTAAAATCATGAGAGTCGCGTACATAGACAAATTGGACCATCTTTGCCACACTAAAAGGAAGGAAAAAAACATGTGCCTTCTCGGGGTCTCTTGTTCGAAATCGATCGTTCATCTCAATAGCATGGATGAAATTTCCTTCCATGGAGTATATACTTTTGCAAGGTCCATTGTGGAAAACCGGAGGCTCCCCTTCTTCATACACAAATATTTTGAATTGTTTCTCCATTTCTAAATAACTCCTGTTATATAACAAATAACAATTTTGCGAAGTAAGGAGAGTGAATTGTATCAAGCCAATCAAATGTAATTATGTTAGTAGAATGTTTTAGATAGAAACAAAAATGTTATGCAATATTTACCTGTGAAATGAATTAGGATTGTGATACATCGGTCCTGTTGGAACATAGTCCATGTCTTGTGTTCGATTCTCGTTTCTTGCTTTTCTTATTGCAGCTCTAGCTTGTAGTAGACCGGCTTCGGTTCTGTCTAAGATGCTGAATTTTCTAGGTAGGTTTGGTTTCTCTAAAGGAATGTGAGATTCATTCATAGAAGTAGTTATGTTAGGCAAAATTTGGGAGGCATTGAGACTTTCCTCATCTTTGCTCTGGTAAATAAAAAAAAATGTGGGTGATTAATATTATATTTAAAGTCTCAAATACTGATCATATGTTAATTTTAACTATATTAGAATGAGTGATAGGGGTAGTTTGAAAAAAAAATGCTTGTAGGGACTAAATTGAAAAATTTATTGTAAGGATTAAAAATAAATTAAACAAAAAAAAATGATCCCCCTAACAAGTGGTTTGTTTCAATCCAATTCTATAAAGAAAACATCAGAAATTCATGAAACCTTACTTGTCTTTTCTCTCTTCCAAAATGAAAATGAAAATGAATTAAGAATAATGAAGAATGAATATGGTCTAAAGAAATAATGCAAAATAAAAACTAATAATATATATTAGCAATATTAATATATTATCCCTCCAGAAATCAAATTTACCCCGGTAAATTTAGGGGACAGGACAGATAATTAATTTTAAACCAACTAGATTCCAAGGTGAATGGGGTCAATTTTTTTCTTTTACACTTATTTATTTATTATAGAAGGGGGTCAAACTTTTTTTTGCTGCTAGTTACTGGTGGTATAATCAAGAAATTTATTCTTAAGATTGCTGCATTACGGCAACAGCACGGTAACATCCAGCTTGATACAGCAATTGGCGTAAGTTCAAATCTTTCCATTTCACAAACCAAAATTACCTTGAAAATGAAAATATTATTCCATCCGTTTACCAAAAAAGAAAAGAAATTATAAAACCTTTTGTATATAAAAAAATAAAAAATTGTCCTTAAGTATTATTTTTTTGAGGAAGAAAGGGAATTGTCCTTAAATAAAAAAGGTTTTCTCTATAACAAAAGGTAGTTTATTGATAATTACACAGACAAATTTATAATTGCAACATCTTTTTTTTTCTTTCAAAAAACATCTTTTTTTAATAACTGTAATTTTTGTTACGGGTCCGGGAGTATTTTAAAATAAATAAATAGGAGTACTAGTTCTACTTATAGATACTACCATACTAGAACAATGCTTAGACTTTTTTTTCACTGCACCGGAAATTCTTGGGTGCCATAGTTTTCTTTGCGCCATTGATCATTGATGACCTAGGTTCATTTTAGATGAGAGAGAATGATGAATGAATGATTAAAATAAATTATTTAGATGAAACAGAATGAACCGTTAAGAATGAGCTGTTAAGGGAGAGAGAGTCAGACACAAAGGTATCAATGACACCAAAAGTCAATGTCCCAATGTCACCCAAGTGCTACCCTAATAGTTTACCCACTCGGACTAAAAACATATTTTCGCTATTTGCAAAAATACATAAAAATATTTTTCCTTATGATATTATTAAACCGAAAGAAAATATAAAACCATATTGTAAAATTTCTCAAACATTTTTTTTTAATAAGCCAAAATGAGATATATAAACAAAAAATTTTGTTCCCTAGCACAAGGAGTGCTTTAGGAATCAAAACAAAGTTACAACAAAAGTTCCCGAAACACCATCAACTGATTAAATTTCTCAAACATTTAATCTTAAAGATTCTATCTCTAGTCATTCATCGTGGAACCAAAGAAAAGAATAGCATATGTTTTTCCCTATAAAAAGTGGGAAATTGAAAGAAACGTGAATCGCTTTATTGCAGTCATAAATTCTATCCTTTTTTACTTTATTTCCTTTTTCAATAATAATCGAATATTTTATGAAAATATCCAACAGAGAAGTTTCTAAATTCCACCTGTAAAATCCTTCAAAAAACAATTATTCCAACTGTAAAATAAATTCTTTCCTTTTTTACTTTGTTTCCTTTGTAAATACAACAAAAATCATATATTTGAAGAAAAATTCCAACAAAGAAGTTTCCAAAGTAATTAATATTCCACCTGTAAAATTAAACTTTTTTTAATTTTAATAGGAAAATCCAAACTTTAAGTGTAGAATCAAAATAGAAAAATAATTAATTAGTCCCTTACCAATAGTTGAGGTATTTCATCAATGGCTTGAATAGAAAGTGGAGGTGTAGAGGATTGATTGAAAAGAGAATCATCGGAGATAGCTTTCACTTCTTTGTTATGAAAATCAACAGCAGCCACAACAACTTGAGCCTTCTCCATAGTTGTTGCTGTAACATCATCACCACTTTGTGAACTCCATATGAGAGGTGGGTTTGGAATGGAAGTCCAATTAGAAGGATTAGGACCCAACACAGAAACTAGACCAGCTACTATTACGAGTGGAACCATAAACAACAAGAGTTTCATGGATGAAGATGAATATGATTCTAAAGCCATTGTAATATTATTATTAATGTTACATATAGTAGAGTTTTATTATATGGTAGGAGAAATGAAATTAAAAAAGAGAGAAGAGTAGGAGTAGGGGAGGATTAAAACAGAGATGTTTTTGGTGGGATAGTATTTATAGGAAGAATCTTGGTAATAAATTGGTGTGATTTCATTGACATGCGTCTTCATATTCTCCCCTTAAACTTCGAGTTTTTTTGCATGCAATTTTTTGGATTTCCTTTTTTACCCTTTCCTTCGATCAGCTTTTATTAATATCAATATACCCCACCGCTTGACATTATTGTGCCTCAAAGAATGAAAAACAAACGGGTCCTTATTTAATGTCCTCGTCATATTTTGTTTATTGGAATATCCTTGTCATATGAGTAATCATTAATGAATTTCATATATAAAATTAGTAATATTAAAATTAATTATGATTAATATCCAATTCTATTAGTATCTGGAAAAATAATTATTATACCATAACAATAAGCATTTTTTGTTTTCGTCTTTGTTTCTATGGTGGATTACGTTTTGATTGGTCCCCACGTGTTGTTTATGGACTTTCTTTCACTTGAGACGTGTCGTTTAGGGGATTTTAAAGACAAAACTGAAGACGAATGCATCGTGTTGTTTACGATTTCTAGCTAGTTAATTGCTCTCTAAAGTTGACTTGTTTTTAATAAAATGGGTATAGTAGTAGTAACATTTTGGTAAGTGCATAAAATTGTTACTAGTAATAATAAAATAAAAACATGTATATAATTTTTTTTTAAGAATAAAAACAGGCATATAATTATTAGAAGAAAAAAATGCATATAGTTGCGTAGTGTGTCCCAAGTAAAATTAAATTGGTAGCGATAAAGTCAACGCTTCGAGGTTCATTATATGAAAAAATTTACTATGGTCACAATCTCAAATCAAAAAGATTTAGGCACACTCATATAAAATAAAAATAAAAATAATCTAGTCACATTAATTAATATCATTGAATTTTATTTTATTTTAATTATTTTTCCATTTTATGTGAGTATGTCCAAATAATTTTGATTTAGGGTTGTGGCTATAAAAGACTTTCTCTCATTATATTTGTCAAGAAAGCAACAAAAGTACCCATTGATTTGTTAATTTCAAAACCCATTTTAGTGAACTTAGAGCATCTACAATGGAAACCCTCAATTTTGAGTTCTTAAATGGGTCTCACATGTACACATCATTCTTTTATAATTTTTTTAATAACATTACCTAATAAACAGTCGCTCTAATGGAGACCTTCCAACAAAATGTTTAAATAGGTCTCATCAATAACTCTTCATCATTTACATTTCAACACTGACATATTATTTTGATAAAAAGTATTGTATGGTTCACTTAAGAATTGAGGGTCTTAAGTGAGACGTTGAGTCTTAGAATACCCCTAAAAAAAATTCTCCAATAAAGATACTTATTAGTTACCGAATTTTAAATGGTGAAGACCTCACCATTGTGGATTATCTTATAATCTCCTCTTTGTAAATATTTTTAGAGTTTGGATGCTTAAAAATGTTCATTTAGTTGTTTAGTTTTTGTCTTCTTCACTATTCCCGTTTTTCTAACAAAAAATAAAATAAATGGTAGACATAAAGCCATTAATATGAAGGGTTTATGTTTGAATTTAAGATTTTCACTTTCATACATTTTAGGTACAATAGTTTAACCATTAATCTACTAGACAGAAAGAATGCTTATAATAAAGAGCTATCATGTCGTCCCTGTGAGCATAGTTCAATTGATAGGGACATGTATTATTATATGCAGGGATCGGAGTTCGAACCCCAGACATCCGACTTATTCACCTTAAAAAGGCAAACTCTAGCCACTAGGCTACTTGAAAAATAAAGAGCTATCATGTCCAGTTTAATTTCAAAACATTTATAGTTTTAAGCTTTAAATTATTGAACTCAAACTCAAAGCTTCAATTAAACTAAAAATGAGGGGTGTCATACGTGAGGTAAGTTGGACGGTTTATTTTTTATGTATTTTTTTTTTGAGAGAGAATTTTTTATATATTTCTAAGGACATTAAATGATTAAGAAGAAGAAAATAGAATCTAAGGAGGGACAAAATGGTATTTTTCAGTTTAATATTCTCTTTGAAGCTTAGGATTCGGGTTCGGGCTATTTGTTAGGCATGCCACATACCGCCCGCCATAAACACACCCCTGTTTCATCACCGGCAGTCATAAGAGGAGGCATGCAAGAATTTCTATTTTTTAATTAATGTCTATGAATATTGTAAATTTCAACCATTATTAAAACTATTTGTAAAAAAAAATAAAAATATTACAACCCCACGTTTTTTGGTCATGTTATGCATGATGCATTGATATTTGAATGAAGGCTATTTTTTTTTTAAAATGGAAAAGATTGATAAATATCTTGAACTCTTTGACAAATATCTTATTTTCAAATAGCCCATTATTATCATTTCGGCTTATTTCCCTTCCTTGGCCTTTTTTAAACCCCTTTCATTTACCCAAAAATAACATAATTAAAATAAACAAAAATGTTAATAATGTCTTTAAAATATTTTTTTTTAACAAACTAAAATGAGATATATTAACAACAGTGATTCACTCCGCACAAGGTGTGCAAAGGGCAAATCAACCAAAGTATTTACAAGAACAAGGTAGTTACATCAAGTAACCACCGCCGAAAATAAAACGAATTACAATTGGAGCCCATACACAAGGTGGGATTTTGTTTAAGGCTTTAAGCAATAAAAATGATATTTATGTATGTATTACTTTTACATGTGTTTAACTCGTATTTTTAAATCACAATTACTTTTTATGGATTATGTAAACAATATTTTTAGAACACATTTTTTTACGAAATATCTTTAAAGCATTTGTCAACAAATTTTTTTAAATAATTCGAAATGTTTATTAGTAGTCTGGCAAGTGACGAGATAATAAACCATGGTATGTCTTTGTGAGCTTAATTCAGTTGGTATGGACAATGCATAATATAAGCAACGTCTGGGGTTTAAACCCCGGCCACCACAAAAAAATCCATGGTATGAAATTTTTTTTTCCGAAAAGGGTATGGACATTTATTAAGGAATTTATAATATGTGTAGATGTCTTTTGAAAGTTTAAAAGAAAAATTAAAACAATTTTTTTTCCTCGTTCCTTAACAAGTATGTTGGATATTACGTATTTTTATTTTTTTTGTAATATCTAGTTTTAAGGAAAATAAGTACTTATAATCCCGATGCTTCATATGAATTCAATTTTAGGGTAAGACCTAAGTTATCTCTCAATGAATTGGAGATAATTTATCCCTAGTGATAAATAAGATTCAATTTTGGAACAAAGTAAAGGAGATCACATGTTGAATGCATGTGATAGAGAAATTTGATGTTCTTGAGATGAAAATGGTAAATGATAGTAAGAAAAAGGCATATCTGATTCGTGATTGTCAGAGGCTGTTGTGGTTATGAATTGTAGAAAAGGAGTAATTCCTTTTATTTATTTGGGGTTGCCTATTGGTGGAGATGCTCGGAAGATTAGTTTTTGGAAACCGGTTATTGACAGTATTGTTGCTCGTTTATCGTCGTGGCATAATAAGTTCCTTTCTTTGGGTGGTCGTTTGACATTGCTGAAGTCTGTTCTGTCTTCCATCCCAGTTTACTTTCTTTCCTTTTTCAAGTCTCCCGCAGGTATAATTTCCTCTATCGAATCAATTTTTTAAAAAAAAAATTGGGGAGGGGGTGTGGATACAACTAAAATTGCTTGGGTAAAATGGGATTCTATTTGATTACCAAAGGAGGAAGGAGGGTTGGGGGTGAGGAGTTTGGGAATTTTTAATTTATCTTTGTTGGGGAAGTGGTGTTGGAGGATGGTGGTAGATAATGATGGGCTTTGGTATCGAGTTCTTAAGGCTAGGTACGGTGAGGTTGGGGGGGTAGAAATGTCTGTTTGATGATAACTAGGTTTTGGCACGACAACTGGGTGAGGGATGTTCCGTTGAGGAATAAGTTCCCCCGTCTGTTTGATCTGGCCGTGAATCAAGATGCCTCGGTGGAGGAGATGGCGAGGTTAGGGTGGGAAGATGGTGGGGAGGTGTGGGTGTGGAGGCGTTGTTTGTTAGCGTGGGAGGAGGAGAATGTGAGGGAATGTACTATTTTATTGCATAACACTGTTTTGCAGGAACATTCTCATGATACTTGGACCTGGTTACTCGACCCTACTCGTGGCTATTCGGTGCGAGGCGCTTATCGGTTCCTAACATCAATGGATGCTCCCGTGGTTGGGAATTTTGCTGACGACTACTGGCATAAGACTATTCCTTCAAAGGTGTCCTTGTTTGCTTGACGCCTCCTTCGCAACAGATTACCAACTAAAGGTAACTTGGTGAGAAGGGGCATTCTTCACGTGAATGACAGTGTTTGTGTGGCTGACTGTGGCTGTTTGGAAACGGCTCACCATCTTTTTATGGGGTGTGCGGTTTCAGACAACGTCGGGTATCATGTTCGAGTTTGGCTTGGTATAGACTTCGTTTCCCTAATACTCTTCGAAATCATTTTGTGCAATTTACTTATATGGCATGCATGCCTCAATCGACTCATATGTTCTTTAAGGTTATTTGGCTTGCCGGTGTCTGGGTTCTCTGGAAGGATCAGAATAATTGTGTTTTTAATAATATGGTGTTTGACCATTTAGCTCTCATCGAGAAGGTTAAGCTAAACTCCTTCGTTTGGTTGAAATCAAATCAGGTGTCGTTTGTGTACAGTTTCCATGATCGGTGGAAACATCCGCTCTTATGTATGGGTGTCCATTTGTAATTATTTTTGTGACCCGATGGTGCCTTTGTTTTATAGGCACCAGTGACTGTGTATTCTTTGGGTGCTGACATCTTTTGCACATCTTGTGCGGGGTGTTCAACCCTTGTTATTATATAATTTCATTTTGGCTTGTTCAAAAAAAGAAAAAAGCATAATAATGATCCTACATTTTTTCTTGATGAAGTGGGGGGTAATTTACTCCTCATTACAAATACGATTTAATTTTAAAACGAAAGAGATGTAAATCACATCTTAAATGAACGAGATGAAAAAGTTTGATGTTTTTAAAATGAAAATAATAACTTATTGTAAGAAAAAAAATGAAGAAAATATAATTTTTCTTTGATGGGGTAAATAAACCCCCAATTCATCGAAGGGCAACGTAGAAAAAATCTGTTAAAGTTGATTAATTACTTAAACGAGTTTTTCTATCATGTGTAAATTTGTACATGTTAAAAAGTTTAAAATAGTAGTGGTACTTTGTTTTGAAACTTGTTCATTTTATATTAAATATGTACAAGTTTTTAATAAGTTAGTGTTGTTTTTCAATAAAAAATTATACTTTTTGTTGCTTTAACATGTGCAATATTGCACATGTTAAACAAACCTATTTAATTTTTTATTTTAATTTTGGTGAAGTAGTCTAGTGGATAGAATTCAGCTTTTTCAAGGTGAATAAATGGGGTGTCCAGAGTTCGAACCCTGACTCATACATATAAAAATGCATGTCTCTGCCAACTGAGTTATGCTCACGGAAAACCTATTTAAATTTAATCATTTATATATATATGTAATATTCAACACTGATTAATATTAGTACTACTATAATATTTTGAGAGGTGATAGAAAATAGAAATTCCTTGTACCAAAAATAAAAAATAAAAAAATTCCTTTTATGTCGGTACGGTACACTGAACAAAATAAGAAGTGGTGTAAGCCAGGTCTCAATCGTTACCCTTACCTTTCGGATTTTGCTCTCTCAACTCAAGTGTATATTCTAGCTTTTCTAAGGTCTAGATAGAACCAAACGAGACGAACTTCTTTGTTTTATACACTGTTTTAAATGAATTGGATTTTAGTTATAGCTGAGGGTTCCTTTTTAATTTATTTATTTTATTTTTGATTAAAAAACAATAAACAAGAAGAGTTGGATATTAATTCCAAGTAGGCAAGTCAAACTTCAAACAATTGAGTCTATTCAATAAAGATTGAGTAATGAAAACGTCGGGATTAGCATGAAAGAGTAAAATTACATGCACTACTACTACTTCTTTTTTACGTAATACTTGGTATTTTAGATTATAAACAATAAATAAAAGATTCAAACAATTTTTTTTTTTAAGTAGTTGCTAGAGTTCACATTTTTCAAATGTGAAGAAGTGAGGTGTCGGGGTTTGAACCCCTATCCTTATACATAATATTGAATATTCTTACTAACTGAGTTAACTATTATTTAATATTATATAATGGATTTTGTTAGAATATCCGCACAAACATTTTCTTCGTAAAATATAATACGACTATGACTATATATTATTATTAATTCTTTTAGCAATACCATATTCCTTAGTTGTTTATTTTAGTCAATTTCTTCGTAGTAGTTTTTTATTTGAGCAATGATATTTGAATAACCATTTGGTACAACCTATTTGACAACTTTCTTTTTCTCTCTTTTCATTGGTCAAAAACAATGGAGAGAGAAAAAGGAAGAGAGAGAGTGAGAATAAAATATAAGTATGAGAGAGAAAGTTGTCATAAAATGGTAGTACAAATATCATTTCTCTTTCTATTTATGGTACTTTGTGTTTAAAGAAAGCAATGTTTCTACGGTGTAGCGGTGAGAGACAACCATCCCATGAAAAGACAAACCCTTAATACCAAGGGTAGTGTGTGATTCATTGCTTGAGTCATTAACACTGCAACGGCATCGCATCAGAGTTTACAAGAACGATACCTCTCTTAAACAAGCATTCATTCATGAATTCCTTTTTGACGACAAATAAAATATTGAGATGGGGATTGCAACCATTGCTAAAATTAAACAATAATTCCTCGTAGCAAGCATGTACTTTAGGGCCCAAAAATACATGTCCTGCGTGGCGTGAAGGTTGCTCTGAAATTGATTCTATACAAATTAATGAAAAGAAATGGATAGTTGCCAAACTGCAATAAATTTTATGTTTTTGCTGACTTTTTTAAGGAAAATGTTAAAGAGTGTTACTGAGGCATTGTTTAAAAGAATAAATTTAGAAATGTTGTTTTGGAAAATGGTAAAAAGTGATATTTAATTTTTTTTAAAGTAAAAAAATTGTTGAATTCAATGCAAACTTATTATTTTTAGTTTCTTTAACTAGTGTCATAAGGGCATCGGTTAACATTACCTTTTTTTTCGAATCATTTCTGCACGAATTGAAAAGTCATTTTAAAATATCTTGTACAAACAACTCATTGGAAAAAACCAAGGATTCATTTTGTTGGGTCATAAGGGGAACTCAGAGGACCATCCACACAATTGAGAGAGACATCACACTTTTATTCAAAATTTTAAAGACAGTAGATTTATGAGTCATCTCATTTATAAAATGTTCAACATCCATTTTATATTTGACATGAGACATATACCTCACTTGCATGCAACCCATTTAATATGTTCTGAAGTGCGGTTTTAAGACTATAATTTCCCTCTTCAAGAAAAAAAAAGGCTTAACTGCACTTTTAGACCCCTAAGTTTTAAAATGTTGCGATTTTGGTCCCCTATTAAAAAAATTACAATTTTGGCCCATTTCGTCCCAAAATTGCTAAGAAGACGCCACATGTCTCAAAAAAGGGGCCAAAATCGCAACTTTTTGAGAAGATAAAGGGTCAAAAGGTCATATTTCCCTTATGTTAAGGGTCAAAAGAGCATATTTTCCTAAACATGGGGTCACTTTTGTCATTTTTTTTCATATGGGGCCAAAATCGCAACTTTTTAAAACTTAAGGAGTGAAAAGTGCACTTTAGCCTATATACTACATAATTTCTACTTCATTACATTTAATGTGTGAATTTCATCTTTAAATTCTATACAATGAAAAAAAACGATATATTAATATAAATAAATTATTGCTAAAAAATTGAACAGTTAAAATCATACTCACTTTCTTTGGTTGAAATTCTCTCCAATTCTCAAAAGAAATGAAAATTTCATTCACTATAGTTTTATGGGTGCCTATATACACAACATTATTGGAATAGAACTCTATTAATATCCATCGGTCTTAGATCAACTGATAAAAATATCAAAATTGATAGGTCATATATCATGATTAGGGTTCAAACCCAAACTTCTGCACTTATGGTGTGAATTTCTAACACGTGTTGTCATTTTATCTATTTAAAAAAAAATAAAAAAAGATTCTTGTGACTAATTTCTTTTGAAAAAGTAAAGAGAATCTCAATCTGTTCTATTCGTTTTTTTAGGTACAATCACCTTTAAATAATTTCACATGTAAATGCATATATTAATTTGGAACAATGTAACTTCAATTCATTTCTCATAAAACTTTTTTTAGGGGAAAAATACGGTAGTGTTACGACCAGGCCACCATAGACTGTATTCTAACATACTTTTTTGTCTTTTAAATATAAAATTCTTTTACATAATTCACACGTTTTAATTTGCAAAATCATTTTCATAATTATTGACCTTATAATTTTATTACTTTATTTTTTACATAGTTAAGATCAGGGAAATGGTCGATATTATAGATGACGATGAACGTGAGATGAAGTAATATGATATAAAGTTATTTTAATGAGAAGAATAATTATGAAAGAGGTAATGACAATGGTGCGATAAAACCTAGTTGTATAGAGGGAAGATGCTATAAGGAATGTTAATGAAGAAGTAAACATCTTAAATTAAGAATGAGGAATGCGGTATGCTATTAGAATAAAGTATCTAGAGAGCCTAGAATAGATGAGAAGATAGAACATGACTCTAAGATGAATAATAAAATAAAATAGATGGATGTTGACGTAGAAAGAAGTTGTGTTTATGAATTGGATTAATGAAGAGAATAGGGTAGTGATACAACAGATTGATGGGGGTAATGATGAAGAATTTTATGACTGTAAACATGAGTAATGAGGAGTAATGCCATATACATACATATAAATACATATGATGAGAATGATAATGTCTATTTTATATTGATGATGATAATGATGATGTCTATCTTATATTAATGATGAGAATGATGATGTTTACTCTTTGATGACGACGAGAATCATGATATGTTTGTCTCGACGTTGTGCATAATAGGGAAAGTCTTGCATTAATATGTGAATTGTTGATGATGTTAAGATGTGTATTACTAGATGAGGTTGTCTCCATCCATGCATATAGAGTTGAGTCTAGGAAAATGAAGATGAAATGAAGACGAATGTAAGTCCAACAACACATCTGGCAACAATATATGATGATGATAGGTGTGGTACCACATTCATATATGTCTTAGGATGGAGTCCATCTGTACAATGTCTTAGACTTGGTGTGTGGTTCATGAATGGTGTGTGACGATGAATGTATGAGATGTTGAGGAGAAATATATTATGTGTTTTATGATGACATAATATTATTATTGATTAATGTTATCCGTGATTTCCCTATTGATATGTATGATTGACATTCTCACCTCTTTATTGTTGTTGTGTTTTTCTTTGCGGTGATTGTACTCTTGAAGTACAAACACTCAGGTTGAGGAAGATTAGTTGTGAGACAGCTTAGAAGGTGGCGATGGAAGTGTCTTCCGTCTTCTTTCCTTTATTTAGTAGTTGAATAAACATGTAGTCGATACAATCTCGGATTTTGTAACACTAGGTTTTAAGTTAACGTTGAGATTAATCTTCTTTCCTAATAATTTTATTAATGAGACCAGCGAATTGTTTCCCGCTACTGAAGTATGATTTAAAAATTTATGTTATTAAATAAATGTTGAGTTTGTAACATCACTTGTATCAAATATATTCTCGTTATTTAATAATTTATCGTCGGAAAATAATGTGTTACGGTCAATCCTCATCATGTTTATATTGACCTCATCATGTTTATATTTCTTGTGGTACAGTGGGGTGGGGAACGGGATAACTCCGTTTGATTTCGATCACAGGTAGAGTAAAACATTAAACACAACTCCATACCGATAGTCTTCTCATGCAACTTTAATTTTCTTTTTTCATGTTCGTGATAAAATTAATCATAATATTACAATGGATATTTGTTTGATCACGTGTTAACTAAAGTACAAATTACACTTAATTGGTTATTGTGCGGGTGCTTTCTATCATTCAGTGCATATGCATCTAAATATACAATCACTTTCACAAGTGCATTCAATTGAATCAAAAGAAAGTTTAGCTTGCCCGACCAACATTACAACATGGTTGCTTGAGAAAAATATGACTATGGTTTTATGTGTTGCCATTATCTTAAACTTTGTTATGTTTTGATTTGTGTTGTTATTTTTTTTAGAGTACATGTTTTAATGTTAAATTATAACAACTCAATTTCTCTGTGTTGTCTTGATTCGGATTCTATAAGTAAATATATCGATATAATAAATAGATCTAAATATGGTAAAAATTTGTCTCAAAGAAGTTTAAATAGTTCGAATTTTATAATCCCAAACATATATAAAAGTTAATTAAATATTTGTTAGGATTTTATATGTCAAACCAATAAATGATTTATTGAAAAGAATTGTGGTCGTCTGTGTTTTGATGTCTTATAGTTTCTATAATTTAAAAAATTCAAAACACCTTTTGATTGTATAATTCTAACCACAGCAAAATTGGAAATCTAGAGAGCGCACTGACGCCATACGAAATTTTCAGCAGCCCTATGCTTCTCTAACATAAGTCCCAATCAAAACCCAAATCAGGGCCATCTTTCCCACTTAAAAAATGTTTTATAAAACACACTGTTCAACATCAACATCGTTTGATTATATAGTTTATAACTTTTATATTATTTTTTCTCTTCAATTCTCTTGGTTATGATGGCAACACACATTCAAGTTGTATTTTACATAATGTCTAAAAATACAACTCTTCATATTCATAAAAAACAAGAAAAGAAACAACTCTTCCAACTTTCATCTATTGGTTTGGGTTATGACGAATTTCCACTCACAAAAATGATACTGCATTATGGATTTAATTCATATATACTCACATGTGATGTTTTTTACACTACCAATTAATCGATATTGTTACATCATTTGAAAAGTTTGAGTTTTAGTTTAACTATTTTTTTTTGTGTTAGCCATCCCGTTTTCAGGGTAAGAAGACACTGGTAATCTAGATTCAGACGGAATGTAGGTAAAGACTGACCAAGAACTGTTCCACCTAGAGTCACACACATAATTAATTGTGATAAATTGACAATATAAAATACTTCATACTCAAAGTGAATGAAGTATATTATTAGAACAAAAATGACAAGAAAATATTTAAAACTAAGTTTCCAATTATTACGAGAAAAATAATATATATTTAATCAGAGACCAGTTTGAGTCGTATATACAAATCTGCTTCTATGTTATAATTTTAAATTACTAAAACAGATATGGAATGAATGAAATTTTTCTTGAATTTAACTAAAGATCAAAAGGGCGTTTCTCCGTAAACAAATAGGTGTTTATCTCCCAAAAAGCTTAAAAGCAATCTAAAATCAAATAGTTATAATGGCCTGCAGTGAAGGAGATGGTAAAACTAAATACAAAAATGTTTAGGCACATAAGCATTAGTTAGTACAATATGGCAACACAGAACATGATACAAGGCTTGAAGCAAGGCTTGAAGAAAGGGTGACCCTTGAAGAAAAGGGTTTAGGATCAAGAGGTGGAAGCCTTTGGGTAACTAAGTGTGATAGCATAGGGACTAGGATGTGTTCATGATGTAACTTAAATTGTGTTCATGATGTAACTGTATGATGATGCAGGCGATCAGTTGTTTTGAATAGTATTGACATAAGATGTAAAGACAATATTGATCTGATCCTAGTGCTTCTTAAGCTATACTTAGTTGATTCAATAATTTTTGCTTTTTTTTTTTTTTTTATAAATCAAATTCTTAATCATAGACGTAAATAAAGTATATAACTTACAGGAAAACAAAAGTAAAGTTGATTTTGGATTTCAGAATTCCTTCACTATACTATAGACATATAATTATCTTACATGAAGTATCTGCTTCAATCCTACATCTATATGGAAACCAGATACTACCTCCGTCCCTTTTTATAAACAATTTTGAGTGTGAAAAGAGACGTAGTACTACAATTACATTGGAGCAACTAATATAGAAGATATATAGTTTTACAATATAAATGATAAACGTTAAACAAACTCATTCCTAAATCTTTTAGGAAAGCATTTGAAAATCTTCTCTTAATTGGTGCCATAAAATTTGTAGTAATATCAAAGAAAAACCTTGTATACAAAAAAGTTCAAATTTAGCTACATCATTAATAAATAATATGAATGAGGATGACTGATTAGATCAACCAGCTTTACCTGCGGCTCACCATTGATCTTTACATGAGCACCGGCCATCAGAGAAACAGTGAAATCCTGAAGAATCTCTAAGAAAAATATCCCTCTTAGTGACAATGGTTACATATTTCAAGAATGTATGGCAGTCCCCACAAAGAAGGATGTTCTTTACAATCCGAATGGGCTTCCCTGACTTTGTCATCAATAATCCATAAGTTGCTGCTAGTTTTGAACTGTGATTGAATAGAAATTTTTTCTTTTGATGCTCCTCCACTTCATGGAGAACAAAGCTCGTATCAGGTTCATATCCAAGTTTTAGGCACTCTAAAATTAGAATCTCCAACCCCCTATATATATCTTTGTCTTGCGGATGAGATCTATCTCTTGCATAAAATGAATGCATTTTCTTCTGACAAATGATCCAACTTTGAGCCGGGTGTTTGCGAAATCCCTTTTCTCTCATATTTTCCCTAGTCATCTCAGAGCAATCCCATCTCCCAGAAGATGAATACAAATTTGAAACAAGTATATAAGTTGATGGATCTTTAGGTTCCAGGGCAAGAATACTCTTGGCAGCCAATTTTCCAATCGTTGTATTCTGATGGAGTCTGCAACCATCAAGCAAAGCACGCCAAACAAAAGAACAAGGCTTAAAAGGCATCTTATTGATAGTTTCAAGTGCCTCTTCCAAAAGACCCCAATGACCCAAAACACTGATGAAGGATGAATAATGCTGAGATGTTGGCTCAATGTGATGAACATTTCTCATTGAATTGAACAAACTAACGCAGTCATCGGCCAAATTCAAGTCAGTTTGCTTGTAGGCCGAAATTATCAAAACAAATGTAACTTCATCAGGCTTTATACCCTCTTCCTGCATTTTCAACCATATTTCCAATGCTCTATCGCCCTGTCTGTGCATAAGATATCCAGAAATCAAAGTATTCCATGAAACTATATCGGTAGTGGACATGCCACTGAACATCTTAATTGCATCGTCTACATTCCCACATTTAAAATACATACCAACAACAACATTTCCAACTTGCACATTAGAATGAAAGCCAAATTTAAGAGCTTGACAATGGATTTGCTTACCCATATCATGATAGCCGACGGTTCCACAAAGACTAAGCATTGAAGTTAATGCAACTTCATCCATAATCAATTTTCCTTCAGAATGACCAAGATGGAAAAGAGAAAACGCCTCATGTGGTTGCACGTTTCTAGCATAGCCACACACCATGGAAGTCCAAGCCACACTGCTAACTTCCTCCAATTCTTCCCACATCTTTTCAGCATCCACCATCCTCGCACACCTTGTGTACATGTCAAGCAAAGCTCCTTCAACACAAACATTTGATCCAAACCCAAACTTGATTGCAAATCCATGCATTTGCTTGCTGACCCTATAATCAGCAAGCAAACTACAAGCATTAATCCCACTACTCAAAGAGAAATCCATTAACTCTACACCCTCCTCCACCATTTTGATAAACAATTCCACGGCCTTTAAACCCTCCCCATTTTGACAAAACCCAGACAAAAGAGCATTATAAGTCACACAATTTTTCTCCGGCATCTCATCAAATATCTTCAAACCCAAATCCACAAAACCAAATTCCATATACGCTGTCACCATCTCCGTCCAAGTTATAACATCTCTCACACTCATCCTCTCAAACAAACAAACCACATCATCAATACTTCCACAACTCATATAATAACCAATAAGAGCATTTCCAACATTCAATTCATCCTCCAAACCAACCTTAACAGCATGCGCATGCACTTGTTTCCCTTCCATGAACAAACCACTCGCAGCACATGCAGTCAAAAGCGTTGACAGAGTAAAATAATCAACTTTCAAACCATCAATCACCAGCATATCACAAAACAATCGAAACACATCATCATACATAAACTCCTGAACCAGACAAGACATTGCAGTGTTCCACGATGCAATATCCCTTTCAGGCATTTCATCAAACACCTTGAATGCATTTTTATAAAAGCCACATTTTGAATAATAAGACATAAGCGCGTTGGAGACAAAAACAGATTTCAAATATCCAGTTTTGATAACAGCAGCGTGTAACTGAACACCAAGTTGGTGGTTGAGGATTCGGGAGCAAGCAGTTAAAACTGCGACGTAAGTGTAGTCGTTTGGACGAAGAGATGAAACTGTTATCATGTGAAGGAAGAGGAAAAGGGACTGTTTTTCGCGGTTTGATTTGGAGAAAGCGGAGATGAGTACGGAGTAAGAAACGACGTTGGGGGGAGATTGAGAGAGCAAGAGACGGTGGGCGTAGGAGAAGAGACGGAGGTTGATGTAAGTTGAAATGAGAGCGATGGAGTGATGATGAATATCATCGTTTTTGAGGAGGGTAGAGTGGATTGATTTGGCGAGGTTGGGGTTTTTGTTGTGAGAAGAGAGGCGGAGGAAGGAGAAGAAAAAGGAGGGGTGTGGAGTGGAAATTGGAAGTGGGAGAGAATGAAGGGGATGACAGTGGGTTTTTGTGTGTGGTTTATTTGGTTTGAAGTTGAAGTGGTGACGGTGTTGGTGGAGAGAGGAGAAGGAGAAAGTTGAATTGGGTTGGAGTTGGAGGAGTGCCTCCATTTTTCCATGTATTCTGTTTTCAACTGCATTTCTATTTGGCGCTAGAGATAGAAGAGATATAGTACCGTTCAACTTTTGACAGACTAAAACTAATTTAAGACTAATTTAAAAGTGACTTACAAATATAAAGATGAGGTGGCATGGGGTAGTGTAGTTTTCCTCCACCATGAGAAAGTTGATTTTTAACCAATAGATCAAACAAGAAATATGGTATTATCTTAGTCACTCAGTACTAGATTTTTTTCCACACTTTCTTCCACCATCATTTTCTCTCTTCCCCATCTCTCATCATACCGGTCTCTCACCACCACCACCACCTTCATCATTTCCCCAAATCTTTACATCTTTTCTTTTCATATTCATCCATCGCCGTCAAAAAAAACAGTGAGATTTACATTAAAAAAATACAAATCGCACTTACCACTTCCATTTCTATATAGTATAGCATCAAATCACAATTCACAAAATAACCTTTGTTATATTATCATTATTTTAAAATCATACAATAATCATAGAGCAAAGGTGCTTATTAGTGACTAAGATACTACCATTCCATTGGTTTCTCATTCCCATTTCAGATTTGCATTTTCTAAATTTTTTGGGTTGTGTTTGAATGAGAAACCTAGAAATTTAAAAAAATAGGTTCATATATGCTTTCAGTTTAATCATTGCTTTTTAATTAATTTCAAACAAGAAATAATTGTATCTTTGAAAATGAAGCTACAAGAAATAAGAAAGTTAAAACAATTGATGCCTCTTATTTTGTTTTTAATTTGGTTAATTATTATTTTTTGGATTGTGTTTTAATTTTACTTTCTGGGTGTTTTAAGAACATTGAGAATGGAGTCAGCGGTGGTAGAATAGATAGATTTTGAGAGATTGTTGTTGTTGGTGGTGGGTGAGTGAATAGAGACATGGAGGGGGAGAAAGATAATGTAAAAAAGATTTGGTGTTGAGTGAGTATGATGAGACCATGTTCCTTGTTTGATCTAACGGTAAAAAAACAACTTTTCCATATTGGGAAAAACTTCACTGCTCCATCCTAAATGCCACCCAAAGATGAATGTCGTGGTTTACTAAACTTTTATTTTCCTTACACATGTCATGGATGAAAGTCAAAAGTCATTCTTAGACCATGTTTTCAACAACAATAATAGAAATTTTAGTTTTTAATAATTAATTAAAAAATTTTATGAAAGAAAAAGAAAAAACATAAAACTAACTTTTCCTTCCTTGTTCTTTCCTTGTTCTAAATAAATCAAACTTATTTAGTAGTTGCGATAAAGAGAGTAGAACAGAATTTTGGGTGAGGAAAAAGGTAAATCGCGAGAAGATTCGAAAAAGTTGGATTAATTTAACAGAGCGAAGTTAAGTTAATGCATTTTCCATGGATGCACCTCGTAAACACCAGGTACTCTCTTCCTTCTTACCTATCAAATCATCAATTTCAATATAGATTATTACTATTAGTTATGATAATTGAAATTGTTGTTGTTGTTCACTTGATTTAGGTATCGTTGAGAGGAGCGAGTGCGAAGGAGATAACCCGAGACGATCTTCTTCAGAAAGTCTCAAGAGAAAGAGAGCTTCGCAATTATGCTAAACGTGCTGCTTCTGCTGCTCTCTTCATTCAGGTTTTAAGATTCAACTTGCTATCTCCTTATTTACATGCTAAGTAAGAAGCATATATTAGATAGGAAATAGGAAATGAAAACATAGATGCAACTTGAAAATGCCGATATTGTTAGGCTAAACACCTTCACCTCAGTTTCAACCCGATTTTGTATGTGTGTGTTTCAGCGCCGATTGTCATTTCGTCTACACACCCAAAAAAGGGTATCCAATGTCGGTGTAAACTAGTTTTACACTGACATCCGATGAGAATTCAGTATTGTGAAGTTATTTTTAAAAATGCGGTTACATAGTAGACTTATTTGGCAGTATGATAACTGATAAGTTCTCATGTGATGTCGGTGGAAACTAATTCCATCAACAATGCATCATTTTAAACTAAATTGATTAATATCAAAATACAAATCTTAACGTTTAAGCAAAAATAAATACTATAAAAGTTACGATAAGTCCTTGAGACACAATGAAATAGTATTATTTATTTTTATTTAGAGCTAGTTCGAATAAACTTTTCAACCTGTATTTATTGGAAAATGTAAGTTGAAACGGTCTTGTTGTACTGACTATGAGTCTTCTAAGTAATAGCTTATTGCATAAGTTAAAAACATCTTGTTTGTGTGTATCTTTTGATCTTGTATTGGCATTCATTTTCACCGCATGTTGTATCAAAATGAAGAAATGACAATTTTTTCTTAATGTTGAAAGAGAGTATGGAGGCGCTTCAAGGTTACAAAGATGGTTGCTCTGCATCTTCAGCAGGAGTGGGAGACATCAGTGAGTTGCTATACCGGGGTGATGACGGCAAATTGGATTTCAAACAATTTGTTGAGGCCATTTCTGTTCTTTGTCACCCGTTTCTCAAATCACTATCAGAAGGTCCATAGCAAGAAAATAAACTCTATGAAGATTTGCTTTACAATCTTGTTGGAGAGCCTGAACTCTTCTGGTATATTCCCTTATTTTGATATTCTTTTATTGGACTTCAAGTTAGTGTTCCAATCATGTTTCTCATTTTAATGTGATGGCTTACATGAAGTTATGAATGTCAAGATACTTTCTATTTCTTTGTTTTTCATAGCTTTTACAATTTTATGGACCTATTTTCATTTTTTTTGTTGACATACATACTTTAATATATTTTTAATGGATCTATTCTTTTCTTTGTCTAGATTCAGAGCGGAACTTTTGCTTTTTGGCAATTGGTACAACCGAAGATAGAAGAATTTGGAGTTACCAGGCACAGCGACTTTCTTCTCTTGGTTTTTCGATTCTTTCAGAGTATAGTGAATGCAATTCAGGGGCTCAAGATATTATTGTTGTTACATCTCTAGCAATGCGTATTCTTGTAATGTTGACTGATCTAAAAGGATGGAAAGGCATTACAGATGACAACTGCTTAGATGCAGATTTAGCCGTGAAAGGTTTAGTTGAGTTCATTGGGAGTAATAAAAGTGGTAGTTATGTTTCTATTGCGAAATATATTACTGCATTGGATAAGTATTCTTCCAAAACGAAAGCTATCACCCAGGCCGATGAGAAATTTTTTATTACTGCAAGTGCAATAACTTTAGCTGTGCGGCCATTTTATCTGACAAACTTAGATGGGGAAAGACCTGCTATGCTGAATGTCAATCATGCTGCTAAGCAATATGTTGTATATCTAATGACTATTCCTTGGTTTGTGCAACATGTCCCACATGTTCTTCTACCTGCTTTAAAGCACAAATCGATTTTGTTCACATGTTTTCAGGCACTACTGGTAAGCATATTTAAAGCAGAACAATTTCACTTGCAAAATTATTGACCGTGTCTTTAGTTGTAATGAGGACTTGTTCTCTTTTATTGTTTTTATTCGTTATGAAATATTTCAATCTTATATTTTGATGTCACTTATGGATCATGCATATGTAACCCATGTGTTTGTGTATAATTAAATGAAAGCAGTTCCATCTTTTGACTTGTTGAGTTGATTATTCATGATTGTGCATGCACATTTTACTTCTATATTCTTATGTAATTTGTTTGTTATTGTGGTTTTAAGTTTGCTACATCAATGATGGACCTTTGTTGTTTAATAACTAAGTTTTGTATTTGTTAGTATCTGTCTTTTACTGGTATGATACTGCAAATGGTTCTAATATTTTTTTAATCTGCTGTCTGATTATATTTTCTGTATTTATATGTAGGAATACTCTCTCTCTCTCTCTCTCTCTCTCTCTCTCACACACACACACACACACACACTACTTAAACTGAAAAAACTCAAGGCTTTTTAATTTGAATATGTAATGGTTCTTTACTTATTTTCTCCTCTATCCGTAAAAGATATAAAACAATGGCTCAAAGGTGAATTTCATTCTTATTTTTTTGGTAAAGGGAAGCCTCTCTCTGAAGTATTAAGATGCTGCCATCGTATCCGTCTAGAGTTAATGAGATCATAGATTTGTATAACTTCATAGGTTATGCTTTATGATTCAAACATATCAGAACTGATCAAACTCTGACAGGTGATGACAGATTTTGAAAGAGGATGTTTTAACGGAGATGTCGGATTTGGTTAAGTCAGAAATTCTTGTCTCTTTCAAGGCTATTCCACCAGTTGGTTGGTCTCTCGCGAACTTTATATGTCTAGCAACAGGGAATGAAAATGACTCTGTAGACTCTGGATCCTTCAATCAAGGTTTAGACCGTGCATTGTATGTCCATGTTATTGTCACTCTAGCAGAAAGCCTACTGGCTTGTCTTGATAATATTGAATGGCTCAAAGAGAAGAACTCTCTCCAAACTGATACTGAAAGTTCAACCCATGAGTCGATAGTAATGTCATACATGGATCAATTTAGGCCTGTCTGTCAGCAATGGCATCTCACCAATCTTTTGTCATCAGTGAATAGAGATGCCACTAAAAAGGTCGATACTTCGATCTCAAACAGTCTGGAGTATTTGCAGAAGCTAGATCTGTGCGATGTTGCACTTTTCTATTCTAGCTTACTTAGAATATTTTCAGCCTTGAGTCCAGTACGTGGATCATTACCAGTTCTTAACATGCTATCATTTACTCCTGGATTTCTTGTGAGATTGTGGGGTGAACTCGAGGATTCATTTTTCTCTGGAGACAAACATATGTCGGATAATCACACAAGTGAAAATGGAAAACTTAAAGCTTTTGAGAAGATTCCAAAAATGGCAAGTAAAGATGGGGCCAGTAAGTGGGTCAGTGTACTTCATAAATTTACAGGTAAGTCACAAACTGCAACAGACCGCACAGATCCAATTGGCAGTCACTCTGCACCAAGCAGAGTCAATTTAGATCTTTCAGATGCATGGGACATAGAACCTATGAGGCATGGCCCACAAGGCATTCCAAAAAGTATGTTTGCTATGCTTCATCTTTTCTGTGCGGCCTATTCTCACCTGCTTTTGGTTCTTGATGACATAGAGTTTTACGAGAAACAGGTAGCGGCTTGGTTTCTTCTTTTCCTAGTCTTTTTATGAATTAGTTCACATTTTAAGAAACTTACTTTTCTAAAGAATTTGATAACATTGTTAGGTTCCATTCAAGTTAGAGCAGCAACGAAGAATTGCATCAATGCTCAATACCCTAGTATATAATGGCTTGTCCCATGTTAATGGTCATCATAATAGGCCCCTCATGGATTGTGCCGTCAGATGCTTACAATTAATGTATGAAAGGGATTGCAGACACCCATTTTGTCCTCCTGATTTGTGGCTTTCTCCTGCTAGAAAAAGCCGGCCACCAGTTGCAGTTGCTGCTAGAACTCATGAAATTTATTCGGCCAACCTGAGATCTGATGATTCATCATCTTCCCTGAGTCTAGGCTCTGTTATAACCATGACTCCCCATGTTTTCCCATTTGAAGAGAGGTAACTACTTGCTCTTTCACTGTGGCCATTATGAGGCATCTTGCTTGTCATAAATTCTGTTTTATTCAGTTCTGCTTTCTGTATTTAATATCCATTTGACATTTCCATTGTCCCCTCAACTGAACATTTAGAAGGATAAAACATAAGGAAAAAGAGCTAATGACCAGGGGTGAAGCCCGATTGAATTGTTTTCTTTAGTTTTCTCATGCTATTAAGAGTTATAAAAAGAACTTAATCTTAATTTTCTTTTTTGGTGGTGTTAATTTTCCTATTTGGGCAAAACTTTTCACGGGTTTCTTCACTGTGTAATATTTTGTCTGTTCTTTCTTCTATTGGTGGGTTAAATTGAGAATTGATAATACTATGATCAACTTAGAAGATTGCCGTTAGTATGTCCTTTTCATTTTTCGAACTATCTTTGTATGTGCATGGAGAATCACCTGGGGAATACTATTAGTTGTGTATCTTGTGAAATACCGGTGAATATTTCATATATTTGATTACAAGAGTAGTAGTTTCATTTATTTATCCATGATATGCTATATGTTGATCATTATGAAATCTTAAATGAAGCAAAGCAACAAGAGTAAACTTTGTAAGGGAGAAAGATTGTCAATGAGAGTATTCATTAATGTAATTGAGTTGGATTATATTTTTCATTGTGGGAGTAGAGGGAAAGGGATATTTGATTGCAATATGTCATCAAAATCATATTCATTTGTTTTCAATGTAACACATAATCGTCTCTGATTGAAAGTATTTAATCACTTGGTTTACTGCATAAATAGAGTTGAGATGTTTCGTGAATTCATCAAAATGGATAAAGCTTCACGCAAAATGGCTGGTGAAATTTCTGAACCTGGTTCACGAGCCATTGAGATTGTAGTACGTCGGGGTCATATTGTTGAAGATGGATTTCGACAATTAAATTCGCTTGGGTCAAAGCTGAAGTCTTCCATCCATGTATCATTTGTCAGTGAATGTGGCCTTACGGAGGCTGGTCTGGACTATGGTGGATTATCGAAAGAATTTTTGACTGACATATCAAAAGAAGCATTTTCCCCTGAGTAAGTTTGAGACGTCATTTTGTATTTTCTTGCTTTTATTTCATGGTTATTTCCTCTTCCAGTGGCGACTTTTTTAGCTGAAATTTTTTCCTTTTGCTCTAGATACGGCCTTTTTTCACAAACCTCAACTTCAGACAGCCTCCTAATTCCAAATGCATCCGCAAGATTTTTGGACAATGGTCTTCAGATGATTGAGTTCCTTGGAAGAGTAGTTGGTAAGGCTCTTTATGAAGGAATATTACTTGATTACTCTTTCTCGCATGTTTTTGTACAAAAGCTATTGGGACGGTATAGCTTTCTTGATGAATTATCAACACTTGATCCAGAGCTATACAGGAGCCTTATGTATGTGAAGGTAAATCCTAAGAGACATATCCATGCTGTTGCTTATCTTATAAATCCTTTGTCAAAATTAATCAGGACCATACATCTTCAATTTATCACCTTGCTTTATGCTAGGATTAATGTTTTTAAAATTTTACATGGTTTGGTGCTGTTTCTCGACCTACAATGTTTGTCCTTCTATAGTTGAGCTTGGTCCATGTGCAATCCTTCTAAAGACAAATGTTTATGTACATGAATTTTTTAGAAGAGCTAATGTCTTGGTGTGTGGTAGCTGGATGTTAGACACAGTATTGTTCATGAAAACCTTAAAAATTAAATAATTAACAAGATTCAATTTGCATTTGGTATGTTAGGTTTGATTTTAGGATTGGGATTTTTCTTTCCTCAAGTACTGGTCTTTATCACATTTTTAATTTAATTTTCCCATGTTTGACTTGGGTGGTTACTGTATGTCTGTTCATGCAATTTAACATTTTACTGGAAGGTTCACATACTCATTCATGCAGAATTATGATGGTGATGTCAAGGAGCTCTCTCTTGATTTCACTGTTACTGAAGAATCATTTGGCAAAAGGCATGTGGTTGAGCTCAAGTCTGGTGGCAAAGATATTTCTGTGACAAATGAAAACAAGATGCAGTACATACATGCAATGGCAGACTACAAACTCAACCAACAGGTTTTATAATCATTGACTGTAGTCTAATGCAATTGACTTCTGTACTGTATTAACTGTTGCATCATGGGTATATATGTAACAATGTTTAAATTGCAGATATTACTCTTTTCAAATGCATTTTATAGAGGGCTAACTGATCTTATCTCTCCATCCTGGTTGAAATTATTCAATGCTAGTGAGTTTAATCAGGTATCTTCTTTCCTAAGTGTGTTTAAAAGGTTTTCTTTGTGAGTTGAATATTTCCTCTTCTCTCTTGCACAAAGTGCAACAGAGCATTTCTGTAACAGAATTCTACATTTACTAAAATTATGCGCTGTATAAGAGAAACATGTCTGAATCAAGAGGCAGTTGCTCACTCATTCACTGTGATCAACTTGTGACAACTTATACTGAAAATTTTATCTGTTGAGTTCACTTTCTACTGCATGATTTCTGAGATATTCAAGAATGCAGTTGCTTTCAGGTGGCAATTACGATATTGACATTGATGATTTTAAAAGTAACACGCGATACACTGGTGGTTACAGTGAGGGGAGCCGGACAATCAAAATCTTTTGGGAGGTATTGGAACCTCAATACTGCACATACACACACGTAGCAATCCCAGTCAATTATCTATGCATAAAAAATTATTTAAACTGATGTAATATTGTGTACTGCCCTTGTTATGTGCAAAGTGCAAACCCCTCAGTTGTGCATGGTTGGCATATGACTTGTATCTAGCAGGATTTGCAGATTTGATTTTTTTTCTGAGTTATTGAGCCTCAATCAAAATCTTTTGGGACGTATTGGAACCTCAATACTAAACATACACACACATAGCAATCCTAGTCCATTATCTATATATAACAAATTATTTAAACTGATGTAATATTGTGTGTACTGCCCTTGTTATGTGCAAACCCCTCAGTTGTGCATGTTTGGCATATGACTTGTATCTAGCACGATTTGCAGATTTGATTTTTTCATGTTGAGTTATTGAGCCTCAATCAAAATCTTTTAGGTTGTATTGGAACCTCAATACTAAACATACACACACATAACAATCCCAATCCATTATCTATGCATAGCAAATTATTTAAACTGATGTAATATTGTGTTTACTTCCCTTTTTATATGCAAACTTGTCAGTTGTGTACATGTGTGACTCATATCTAGCCCGATTTGCAGATTTGCAGATGTAATATTGTTAGGGAGAATTGATGATTTTTTTTCCCTCTTTTTTGTTATTTTCAATTTATTTCCATATGCTGGACTTGTACAATAATGAATTATTTTTTTATTTTGCTTGTGATTTAAAGTGTATGCTTATAAATGTTTTTAAAATAGTAATTTGATAGACTTCAAAAATATTAAAAAAATCATCAATGCAAAAAAAATTAAGCTATAAATGAGCTAAGCTTGAGTTTCATCCTTTTCTAACAAGTCAAGCTCAAATTTAGTTAGGGTTGTTTAATTAGTTGAGTCAAGCTTGAGTAACCTATATTTTTCATAAGCCAAACTTAAGATTCAAGTATTTGGCTCGGTTCGCTTGCACCCCTGCTAACAATAAGATCAGGGAACCCTAGTGCATTACCTCCCCTCCCAGATGAGGGTAGACAGTTTTTTCATGTTAAACCAAAACAATCAAGTCAAATTTGATACAGTTTGTTCTTCCATAATTTAACAGCACAGATGATGGCTACACACTATGTCGTAGATTCTTATCAAAATAAAGGCACTGGATAGAGTCAATGTTGTTTCTTTATATTTCCTGTTGTTTGAGATTGGTGGCTTAAAAATAAGTTAATCATTTAATTAATGTATCAGGGATTTCCCACGTTTTCTCTCCCTCCCTCCCCAAGCAGGGGTTTGTTGGTTTGGTGAATTGCAGTTTCTTACACTCTCTAAAACATGCTTATTTGCTTTGTTAAAAAAAAAAATGCTTATTTGCTGTAGAATGTGACTTTTGACTGTTATTTTCAACCTCATGAATTATATTGAAGAATTTACGCATGCCATATCTGCAGATACCAATTTTACGACATCAATATTTATTTTGTGCTTCATGTCAACTGTTTACAGGTGATTAAAGGCTTCGAACCAAAAGAGCGTTGCATGCTTCTTAAATTTGTTACCAGTTGTTCTCGTGGTCCACTACTTGGGTTCAAATACTTACAGCCACCTTTTACCATCCACAAGGTATGATCTTGATTTTCTATGTGTGATAGGCTTTCAAGATCATTTATGCCAGCACCTCTATTATCCCATTTGCTTTGTTTATTGTAATGAAATAAGACATGGTTTGCAATTTTTTGACTGAAGTGGTCTGTTTAGCATAACAATAGTGTTAATAATCAGAGCATTCAAACTCTTCTAATAAATGTTTAGTGATTTAGCTGCTTGCTATGAACTGTAAGAGTTATCCACCTACCCAATGGGCAATGGAAATTTTCAGTACTACAAAAATCCCATAATATTGTTCATTTTTTGGGGACCATGATACATCCATGTTTTCACATTCTATGCATGCAACCAAATATTTATACTTTATGGTGCTGGAAAGATAATTTTAGAAAGTCCATAGATGTTTTCTCTGAGATACTAATAAATTATGCGATGGGAAATATAGGAAAGGAACACCTTGGTTCGAATACAGTAATACCTAGTAAGATGAAATGTCGAGTTCTGTTTTACATGGAGGAATCACCTTCAAAGAGGTCAAAAGTTTTGTTTTTATCTTTCAGAGAAGGGGTTCTTTGTGAATTTTCCAGTCAAGCGGCTTAGATTTTCAGCATCACCAACACCAAATAGGGCTTCCTTAAGTACTATATTTTGCAATGTAAAATAAGAACTATATTTTACTTCTTGGATGGGGTATTCTTTTTCAAAAGTTATTTCGACATTTTTTTAAGGATGTAGTAACTAGTAATCCATTAAAGGGAAGAAAATGCTAGACATTTGTGTGTGGCACTTTTAGCCAGCTTTAGTTTTCTAGAATTTCTGCTTTCCTCTTACTCTCATTTTTCCTTTCCTTTAAAATATCATAGATCTCATAATGGAAATAAAATATTCCCCAAAATATTGCATTTTTTTAGTGAATACTAAAATATCTTGATTTCATTGTATATTATCACCTGGGTCTATTTGTTTACCTAGGTTGCATGTGATGTCCCTCTTTGGGCGACAATTGGAGGACAAGATGTAGAGCGGCTTCCATCAGCTTCAACTTGCTACAATACCCTAAAGGTACTACTATAGTAGAAGTAGAACACATACCATATAATTTACAAGGCATTTAGCACGATAGATTCCTATACTCCTTTTTTTTTTGTTGTTTTAATCTACGAATAAGGTATTTGGGATTTGCAATGAGATATTGGAAAGCAAGATTATACATCAGCTATTATGAGTTAGATGTTTAGAACACGGGGATCTTGAAATTTATGATCTCATAATAAAAAAATGTCATTTAGATAGGCTTGGAAAATATGTATGGACTTTTGGATGTCCACTTACCAAACACAGCCATTTGGTGATTTAAACTTTAAAGTCATTCAGACAAAAGTGTTGGTTCTTTTAGACAATCCCTTGCCATACATTTGAATTGCTTACGCTTTTATTTTCCTCCTCTCAATCATTACAGCTTCCCACATACAAACGGCCAGGCACTTTGAGAGCAAAGCTTTTGTATGCTATCAGTTCAAATGCCGGATTTGAACTTTCTTGATTTGCTTCAGGTGGTCAGTATTCTTTCGTTGAATTATATAATAAAATCACACTAATTTCTGTTGCATCTACTTGGAAAATCATGCTCAGCTAGATTAGGACATGTTTGCTTCTGTTCATCTGCTCTTGGTTTGGGATTGGTTGTATTTTGGTTGTGCTCATTATAGTGTTAAAGATGTGAATAAAATTCTTATATCTTACTTCAATCAATCAAAAAGCCATTGGGAAGCGAGGAGTTAATATTGGCAATTCTGAAAGGACTACTATTTCATTTAAAAGCAACGGAATAAGAGGAGGGATTGTTTTCAGAGTAAGGTCGTAGAGATATATAATAATCTCTGACAGGAAATTCGAAACCCAAAGACCTGATTCTGGAATGAGTTGTCTCTTATTTGGCTTGTTTCTTAATTGTCCTCTAAAATGAAATGCTAGTCTCTTATTTGGACTATAAAACAGTACATGCCAAATACACACAACAAAATCGAATGAGCATGTGAAGGGTTATTTTTACTCATCCATATATGATTGTATTTAATTCACACGTTCGTCATACTCTTACCTGATATATCTTTATGTGTCTGACATATGATTTGCATATATTTCAATGCTGCTGTTGGTCTAACAAATCACATGCAATCTTTTGCAGTTCAGTTCTAATTCAAGGAATTTGAGAATAGTCTATTTGTTCGCGCCACTTTTATGTGTCTGTTTTCTGGCACATACATTTGGTAGTAGGACAGGCCATCATATCCCAAAGAGGCTACTAGGTAGTACATATTACCGCAAGTTTAGACCAGGGACTGTTTCTGCAAATGGCTAGGTACATATTACCCAAAGAAAATGACATCCTGGTTTAGTTTGGAAAGAAATTGGTTGCTTCCAGAGCCAAACAGAGTAACGGCTAGGTGCAAACAGCCAGTTGGTGCGATGGTTGTTACTCCAAAAATTTCCATTACCCAGTGCATGTAGATTCTGTTGTATTTGTTCATTTTGGAAACTATTTATTTTAAGCATGTGTGTAAAATGCAAATAATGATCATTGTGCCGTTAAAATAACTGGTTTATTTGTTTTCAAAACTAGATCTAGAATGGCACATGTAAGTCGGGCTCAGCTGAAAGCATTCATATACTCTACTATTTTTTTCTTATACACAACATTTTTTAGTTTTTATTTGAAATGTAGTATCTTTGTTTGTCTTTGTTGTTTTGTTTTTAATCACTGTAATATTTGTTTATAGTGGTTTTAGTCCATGCGATGTTGTTGATAGTTATAAGGCTTAATTGCACTTTTATCCTCAAGTTTTACAATTGTGATTTTGGCCCCCCAAGTTTAAAATGTGCAATTTTGACCCCTCAAGTTTACCATCGAGAACTGCTGCCATCGCTAGTTTGCTAGTGATCCGTCAACACGTCCGGTGTTGTTTGGTCGGTGTATCGGTGTAATAGACACCATTTTTGTTTCTTCATTATCTTCACCTCCCTTCCCTTGTTGAACCTTTTTTGTCATGGGAAACTCGCTTTTGTTGGTTGTTGTGTTTGTCGTCGGTCGTATGAACTGTGTGGTGGTGAGCCACCACCCATACCTCTCTTCTAGTGTTAGTCTAGATCTGACTTATGTGTTTGTTTTTTGGTCATATTTTGCAGTAATTTTGTACTTTACCTTGACAGTGGGTAGTTTTCTATACATGGTGTAATCACAAGCTTTTTAGATCTTAATGGATGAAATATCTAGTTATTTGACCCGAAAAAATAAAGTTTACCCTCTATTTGATTTACTACCTCTCACTTATGTTTTGAACAAACTTTGATTTTTTATTTTTATTTTTTCTACAAATGTCATGTTCTAATTGGATGTAAAGCAGCCCTTTGCAATATGACTGTCATGAGGCATTGCACCAAGTTGATCCTCACAATGGGTTCTGAAACCCCCTTCTCTCAAACAAGCCGTTCTAGTCTCCAAACGGTTTTTCAAACTAGTTGAATCTCGGTAGGAGGCCAATTTTGTTGAGCCAAATCAAGGAACAATTAATTGATCACGCATCCTCTAAGAAAAATGGAGTGTTGATCTTAGTTCTATGCATAAATACTCCACTAACATGGTCTAATACATGCTGTTTTGTGTTGTAAAACTTCTGCAATTAAGCCTCATTGAAATAATCCAATGAAATTTTTTTGATATAATATTTTTTCTCGCCAAATAGATATTCATACAATAGTAGGCTTAAATTGGAATTCGATGAATCAAATAATTATTGAATGGGTGGGAGCATATCTCTTTCATGGCTATACCCATTCCTGCAAATTGGGTTGTTTAATCATGTTTGTCTTTCTTGGTTTTATTCTTCATTTCTTCCGCTAAAAATTGTATTTTAGGGGGAAAGTAACAATGGCGTGGATACTTCCTCAAAAAAAAAAAAAAAAGCAATGGTGTAGATACAGATTTCTTTTGTGATCCTGTCAAAAAAGTAAAATAAAAAATCTCTTGCTATCCTTTTGGTATTATTTACCGCACTAGAAACACTTTATTTTCAACATTTTCTTTGATACTCATTCGTAAAATTAATATTGGTCTTACATCTTGAAAACGAATCCCACATAAAATGATATGACTCATAAATTCTATTCAATAAATGTGTGAGGGTTAATTCTCTTTATTTAATGGGAAATGCTAACCGGTGCCCCGGAGCACTAGTTAAGGATACTAAAAAAGAAATTATATAATAGTTAATACATTGAAATTGTGTAATTAATTTATAATAAGTCAAAAACAGTTTCCTTTTATGACCCTTAAAAATATTATTGCCAATTTGCGATAACCGATTAAAAATATTATTGACAAAACCAATTAATGTTTTATCACTTTTTATTGAGGGGTTTTATTATTTTTTGTTGATGTGAACTGGGTATCAATTAACATTAATATTTTAAGTTAAGCAGTATCGTAATGGATGCCAAAACAAAATTTTCATTCAAAATACCAAACACTATTGCATACTTAATTCATACTCAGAACCTTTGATTAATAGGGAAGAAATAATTCATCGTATCATCCACGTACTATTGGATAATTTTATCAAATTTTAAAAAGGATAAATGAGTATAAAGTATTTTAGGAATATCTAGATAGTAAGACATTTATTAGACTTTATACATTTCTCAAAACAAGTAATTTGATTTGAATAGTTTTTTTGGTCAATGATTTGAATAAATTTATATATAAAGTTGCATAAAACAATGTACATATAAAAAAAATGTACATATAAGTTTTGTAACCATTTTTACAATTATATATGAAAAAACTATTAATGCAGTAGATATTATTCCTTTTAATAAAGTATTTAATAATTTTCTGATAACAAGATTTGTTTAAATCGTCTAAAGTAGGAATACTTTTAATTTTGACAGGTAAAATATTGATTACTTGAGTATGAACAAAATCCTAATTTAGAGAGTGGCTGTGGAAGATAAATAATTAAATGTCGCATTAATAAACGACAGTGGCAAATATTGTAATTAAATAAAGAAATGAGGTCAATTTCACAAGTCAAGAACTATATAACGATCCCCCGCAATCATTGTGACGACACAACAAAACAAAACAAGAATCTTAAACTTTGTTTTCAAAAGAACAAGGCCAAAACAATGTCATTGGTAACAGAGGAAATCAAATCAAAGTCCGAGGTATACCAAGGAGATGAATTGGGTCAGGTGAAATCCAAAGAGCTTCTGAAAGAGATTTCACTTCCCAATGGTCTCTTACCATTGAAAGACATCACTGAAGTTGGTTACAACAGAGAAACAGGTTTTGTTTGGTTGAAACAGAAGAAAAGCATAACACACAAATTTGAAAAGATTGGGAAGCTTGTTTCCTATGCTACTGAAGTGACTGCTTATGTTGAAAATGGTAAGATCAAGAAACTCAATGGTGTCAAAGCCAAAGAGCTTTTGATTTGGCTTAACCTATCTGATATTTATGTTGATGATCCACCAACTGGTAAAATCACTTTCAAAGCTACTTCTGGACTTTCTAGAACTTTTCCTGTTTCTGCTTTTGAAGTTGAGGAAAACAATTCAAATGCTGCTGGTGTCAAAGAGGTGTGAATCAGATATCATCTGCATGCATGGGAAAGAAAGCTCTCCTAGTTATCATTTCTCCTATTAAAATTTCAATTAATAAGTTTGTTGTTGCTTTTGTCGTTTATGTACTCCTTTTTATTTAATTTGTCTTAGTATTACTTTTCTTTACTATTGTCTTGTACTCTTGTCTCTACATTAATTAATAAAAATACCATGCGTACTATTTATATAATTTGTTTTTTGTTCAAGGAATTGTTGTCTCTACATTAATTGGGTTTTCTAAGTTTTTATATTTTATTTAAAAACCTTATTTGACTACCACAAGAAAAAGTGGATATATCTTTCAGTCAAATTAACTTATTTTTCAATCAAATTAACTTCTTTATAAATAAAAAAAAAAGTAAACGATCAAACTCTTGAAGGAAAATACGCAAGAATAAAATGTTATTAATGATCCAACATGTCAAGTTCAATACAAGTATTTTCATCTATCCAATTTTTTCTAGAAAAGGACTAGCTGGTCAACCAGTGAGTTTTTCCGATAAGGTTTTGTTTGAAAGAGAAGAAATGGAGGGTTTCGGGGAAAAAGAAAAGAAAAAGTGGAAGAAAGAAAGAACTTTAGAAAATGAGGGGTTTAAGAGGTTTATTTTTCTTCATCTTACTTTTGGAAACTAAAAAATTGTATTGGAGAATAATTTTGGAGGGTTTATATGTATTATTCCAATTTCATCTATGTAGTTGTAATATTCTGGTTAAATTACACACGTCGTCCTTTAATTTAATTTTAGATAACAATTTTGGGGTCAAACACCCGTACAGGCCACCTCCCTCTATGCCGACCACCATGTTTTCTGAAGCTCCCCTTGTGGTTGAAGTTGACACCGTTCTCAAATGCATTAAATCGTTTCTCAAAGGGACATCTTGTGGTAGAGACGGTCTGCGAGCCCAACACCTATTAGATGCATTGTGTGGAGAAGGTTCAGTTGTGGCTAGAGATCTCTTATGTGCTATCACTTTAGTGGTTAACCTATGGTTAGGAGGAAGATGTCCCTTGAGTTTGGCAGAGTTTGTAGCTTCAGACACCATTGTTAAAGCCTGATGGTGGGATACACCCTATTGTAGTTGGTACTATTTGGAGGCGTCTGGTATCCAAAGTTGCTATGAAAGGAGTTGGTAAAGATATAGTTAAATATCTCAATGACTTTCAGTTTGGTGTGGGGGTTTCAGGTGGGGCGGAGGCCATTTTGCACATTGTCAACATGGTGTTGAACCTGCGATATGGAGATGGTTCCTTGACTATGCTTACAGTAGATTTTTTCGATTGCTTTCAACTTGGTAGACAGGTCGTCACTACTACGTGAGGTGAGATTGAGACGTCGATCTATTTCTTTATGGGTTGAGTTTCTTTATGGACAGGCTGCGAGATTATACCTTGGTGATGGACATATTATGTCTTCTACTGGAGTGCAACAAGGCGACTCATTAGGGCCGCTCCTTTTTGCTCTTGTGTTGCACCCTCTTATTCATCATATTAGAGATAGTTGCAAGCTTCTTCTTCATGCTTGGTACCTTGATGATGAGACTCTTGTAGGGGATTCAGAGGAGGTGGCTAAAGCTCTAGACATCATTCAGGTTTTTAGGCCAGAATTGGGCTTTGAATTTGGCCTTCATGTGATGGTAATAAGCATCGTGGGGGGTTGTTTCCTCCAGATATTGGGAGGCCGACGTTGGGGGTGAAATTGCTCGGAGGGGGTGTTAGCCGAGATAAATGTTTTATTGAGGGGTTAGCCATGAAGAGAGCTTCCAGGGCTGCTGAGTTAATGCATCTTCTTCCTCAGTTATGGGATCCTCGGAGTGAGCTTCTTCTACTTCGATCGTGCATGGGTATTGCCAAACTTTTCTTTGGCTTAAGGATGTGCCAACCGATTCACATGGAGGAGGCGTCTATGTTGTTTGTAAAGAACTGCGTGAAGTGGTTGAGGACATTGTGGTTGGTGAAGGTCTTTTCTTTGGGGACCTTCAATGGATGTTGGCTTCTTTACCTATTAGGTTTGGAGGGTTGGGTTTGTACTCAGGATTAGAGGCTTCCTCGTACGCCTTTGTGGCTTCTAGGGCACAATCTTGGGTGCTACAAGATCATATTTTGAGAGACAGTGGGTTATGTGGCATGGACTCGGATTTTGATAATGCTTTGGATGGTCTTCGTGGTACGATTCCAAATTTTGATGTTAGCAGTTTTACTAGCAAAGACACTGTCCCTCCTAAAACACAACATGTTTTGGTGAGTGCTCTTTTTAGTAAAAGTGTTCAAGATATGGAAGTTAAGTTTGACATGACCACGAGACAGAAGGCAATTTTTGGATGTTTGCAAGCAGCACATGCTCAAGATTTTCTTCTAGCTATCCCAATTGATGGGTTATGTCAGCATATGTCACTAGTGGAGTATCGTACTATCCTTAGATATCACCTTAACATTCCACTATTTCCTATTGATGAGGTGTGCCCTGTTTGTCGTAAGGCGTGCTTGGATACTTTTGGGGAGCATGCCATTCATTATAAGGAGCTTCTCGGGTTTAAGTACATACATGACTTTGTTATGGATGTACTTTTTTATATATTCAGACGGGCGTGAATATCAGTGAAGAAGGAGGCGCATGTGAACTTCCTGACTGACCCACTAGATAGAAGATCAACACTCAGGCCTGCGGATGTGATGGTGTACAGATGGGTAGGTGGAAAACATGTTTGTGTAGACTTGACTGGGTTTCACCACTTGTGGGATTAGGTGTCGGACCTTTTACCGTAGGACAGGCAACTCTAAAAGTTGTGTCAAGCAAAATGGCCAAACATAAGAAAGCGTGTTCTGACAATCACCATGTTTTTATACCATTTGCTTTTGACACTTTTGGTTTCCTAGCACCAGAGGCTGTTGACCTTCTACATAGAGTTCAAAAGGTTATGCGTAGCAATGTTATATCTCCTAAGTCCATGAATGTTGTATTCACGAGGATTGGTTTTGCCAGCCAAAAAGGTCTAGCGGCGCAGCTTGTTGCCTGCTTGTCTTCTATTCAAGGGTAAATAATAATTTTTATATATTATTTCTTCTCTTATTTTTGTCATGTCATTTTTCGTCATTTTGATTTGTCTGCATGTGATTTTTCAAGTATAAAATCTAAAATTTACATGAAAGCATGAGTGAAGAACCATAGATTTGAACATTATGAGCTCACGTCGAAATAAAATCGTAAATTTGAATTTTGAAAACTCATGCAAATTGATTAAAAGAACGAAAATGAGGTGAACAAAAAGATAAATGACAAAATTGTTATATGAAATTAAGTTAAATAACGACGAGGTGTAATTTTGTCAAATATTCTTACAATAAAGAATATGTTAAAACCATTAATTTATTATTCTATACAAATATACTCTTTCAAAAAACGTGAAAGATTTCTCATTTTCTTTTATAGTTCTCATCCCACAAAGTCATTCCATAGTTATGTTTGGTGGCATTTTAGACTATTTACGAATACAAATTATAAGTTACAAGATAATTACATGTGAGATATATATTTTCTGCTTCAGTTCATTTCAGAAAGTGCATAAAGGCAAAACTTGAATTTTTACCGTCACTAATTTTCACCCCACAAAG
>Ga0315914_1000286_pt1 | contig 56901 bp, 30 predicted proteins | sample MpolenodulesMG_FD_203920 | JGI IMG/M metagenome (GOLD analysis project Ga0315914, IMG submission 203920) | Medicago polymorpha root nodule microbial communities from Los Angeles, California, United States - elongated nodules | ecosystem: Host-associated > Plants > Roots > Nodule | place: USA...
TACTGCATTGTTAGGAAAGTGGTGTTGGCGGTTGTTGACGGATACTAGTAGTTTGTGGTTTAGGGTGTTGTCGGCCCGTTATGGCCTGGAGGGTGGGCGGTTGAGGACGGGAGGCCGTGAGGCTTCCACTTGGTGGCGTGATATTTCCCTTCTAAGGGGAGAATGTTGGTTCAGTGATCATGTCGATCGCGTTCTAGGTGATGGGAAGCATACGTTTTTCTGGTTGGATGTTTGGTGTGGCGAGGTACCTTTTAGCGCCAGGTTTGCTAGGTTATATGAGTTGTCAGAATTGAAAGATATATCTGTTTTTGATATGTATCACTTAGGGTGGGGTGAAGATGGTGAGGCGTGGAGGTGGAGGCGGAGGTTGTTTGTGTGGGAGGAGGAGGTGGTGGGGGAACTGATGTTATTACTTCATATTGTTCGTTTGCAGGTTGACAGGGTTGACAGATGGCGTTGGACATTGGAAGCGTCAAATGACTTTTCTGTTCATAGTGCATATGATTTCCTCTCTGCTACTCCTCCTTTAACCTTATCTGTTCCTGTTGCTTCACTGTGGCATAAGGACGTTCCGTTAAAGGTCGTCTTATTTGCTTGGCGTTTGTTCCAAGACAGGTTGCCTACAAAGGACAATCTACATCGGCGTGGAGTTCTCGATCGTGATTCTATGTTGTGTGTGGCTGGGGTGTGGCTCGTTTGAATCTTCTCAGCACCTGTTTTTACATTGTAATATCTTTGGGGCTGTTTGGTACTTCATATACAGGTGGCTTGGCATCTCAGCAGTAATTCCTGCTCAGGTCACGAATCATTTTAACCAATTCAGTGTCAGCGGTGGTATAGCCAGTACGCGTTGTTCAATCGCTCAGGTGATTTGGTATGCAACTGTTTGGGAAATATGGAAAGAAAGAAATAACAGACACTTTAACGACAAAGAAAACTCGATAAGTCAAGTGATCGACAATATCAAGTCACTCGCATTTAGGTGGTTGAGGGAGAAGTTCCCTACACTCCCCCTCAATTATCATGGTTGGTGGCTTAGCCCGTTCACAATGTTGGGCATAGGTTGATAGTTATTTCTGTCTAACTGTTTTCTGTATAGTTTCCCTTTTGTAAATATTGTTCCGACACTGTTTCTGTTTTCCTTAGTACACCTTGTACTAGGAAAGCCTTTTGAGTTGGTAATATAATTCATTTTAGTCTCTTCAAAAAAAAAAATTAATCATGTTTATTAGATATTTTTAAAGCTAGTAAAGTAATTTAATTGAATGCATGTGTAAAAAAATAAAACAAGTATACAAATTAAATCCGATCTTCAAACTCAAAAAATATGTTAGTAACACATTTTTAACGCATTCCTCTGAAAATAAACATATTTTTAACGCATTATAATCGGTTGTAGATACACCTTATGTGCTATAAGGGAAATTTCTCACCAAATTTAAAAGAATTTACTTGAACATATTCAATACTTTTTGTTGGATCATGAAAGGGTATAAAAATCATCTAATTGAACTCTGAGAATCACATAAATATATGTTTATACACTTATTCAAATATACGGGCGGAGCTATGTGGGACTATAGTTCCACATGCTTTTTCCTATTTTTTATTTTTTTAATAGATAAAACACATACAACACAATCACTTTTGTATGGCTAAATGATTGTCTTGTAACTTATATAAAAAGAGATGCTCTATTAACAATTAGCAATTATGTCATTTTAGCTCATTTTCAACAAATAGATAGGAGACAATTTTCATTGTAATGTATTGTATCAAACAATGAGGTAATAATATTTGTTGATTAAAAAAATAGTTTGTATTATTATTTATTTAAAATTTTAGCTCCACATGTGCATAAAGTCTGGATCCACCCCTGTCAACGTTGAAGGCTCAGTTTTGCTTAGGGCTATAATGGCTTGGCACACTAACAAAACTTTATTTTCTTTTTGTCAAGAGTTCTCACAATTAATATCTCCCGGACTCATAGGATCTTCAGCAGCAAAATCCTGAGGAAAAATGTTATATAAAATTAAGTTAAGTGAGGAATTGTGTGATTTTGCTTAAATAATATATGACTTTATATTAATATTGCATGTCAATTCTATTTGTGTGCCTTAAAAAAAATTATGTTTATCCTATTTTATAATAATATATATACATTTAAATATAAAAAAATTAATATGACTAATTCTATATCATTAAATTATTGAAAAGGTTATCAAATTAATAATTTAATACAAAATACAAAATCTAGCTAGAAACCTCCTGCAGAAGCAAATCATCTGAGATAAAGTATTATGTTTGATCATAACTAGAAATTAAGCACTATGATCATAACTAGAAACTCATACAAAATTTAAATTCAGGACATTTCTGAATTTAAGCCTAGATGGTTTATATTTCAAGTAGCTTTTTAGGTGTAAATCGTATGTTCTCATTGTACTGCAGCACAAATTAATTTCTTCAGTTAGATAAAATTATAATAGATGACAAAGTCATCTTTCAAAAGTTTTAACATTGTTGCACTTTATGACTCAATTTAAATTCGTCGTTAATATTCTGATCGGAGCTCTATGAGCTTAACTAAATGTCATGAATTTAAATTAAGTCATAAAGTGCAACAATGTTAAAACTATTGAAAGATGACTTTGTCATCATCTATTATAATTGTATCTAACTCAAGAAATTAATGTTTCTTGTATTGCAATGAGGATGTATGATTTACACCTAAAAAGTTACTTGAAACATAAATCATCTAAGCTTAAACAAAAATGCAAATATACCGTATTTTGCATTTTGATCCCCGTGAATTTGTTTTAACCACATGCTTAAAAAGTCCAAGAACTCAAGTTTGAACCACCCTAAGTCACAGTCCTAGATCCACCACTACCTCTAATATGATCATGATCCAATGATACACCTCATAAACTCATATGCTACATCAAAATTCATTTGTGTTATTAGTTTCTTAATAACAATAAGTAAAATGTTGATAAATTTACCTGCAACTATCTTTGAACCATTTTTTAAAAGGTCCATATCAATTTGTAGACAAATTCATTGATGCCATATACCCTTCAAAAAATATATATATCATGTGAAAGAAAATTTGTGATTCAGATTTTAGAGAAACGTACTGCAAATAATATTGAACCACTTAATTTCCAATCCCTCTAAATTGAAATTTCAATTTCAGAAAGAAACCTTCCACAAGCAAGTTGTGAGCTATTATGCTTCCTTACCATGCAATTACCAACTTGCATGTCACTGAAATTAAAATGAAAATGACAATGCTACCCTGCATGTCCTAATAGGTCCTACCCTTCACGTGCCTAGTACTCATTCTTAATTTAGGGGACCCCATATTCATATTCATGATATTTTGCAGCCATGGTAGTAACCAATAGCATTAACTCTTGCTAATAAATTAATTATTAAACCTTATAGATCAAAATTTCGTCCTTTCTAGACTTAGATTCCTTGTTGTTGGAGTATTCACACAATTCAGCAATTTCAGCCATTCAATCTCAATCCAACGGCCCATACTTAATTCAATATTGCAAAATGAATCTAAAACACGAAATTAGATCATCGTGGATGATCCAATCTTAATCAGGGATAATTTACTATAGTATGATTGTGTCACCAAACACAGCCGTCAAATCTCGATCAAACGATTTATATTTTGAACTTTGTATTGGTGTGTCAAATGTGAGTTAGAAATCTCACATTTGTTAAAAAAAGTAGAAATCGCACTTGTATCCGGACAAGATATATTTTCCATTTCCCAGCCCTCCAAGATATATTTAAAACAAAAAATATAATCATAATTTATCCCATCTTAATCAAACGATCCAAATTTACATCAATATGAATGAGCAACTCTAGACAATCTACTCCCCTTTCCCTCTGGCCTTCACTATATAAAGCCACCAATAGTTGCAAAAAAAATCAACTAGAATTTAAAAGAGACAAAGGGTGAGTAAGAGAGGACACACCTTAATCTCCACATATCACACACTCCCTCTCTCCTTCTAAGCACTAATAACCAAACAACATGGCTTCACAACTTGTTAGTGATGTAAAATGCCAAACACTAATGCATTGTACAGCTTCTTATGGTGAAAGAGGAAGCAAACCAACACCATCTCGTCGCAAAAGCAATGGTTACCGTCGAATAGAGAAGAATAGCATCATCTACCCTGAAGAAAGCAACTTCAAAGAACACAAAAACAAGGGATCATCACTTGAAAAGGGTGCAAAACGTAGCACAAATCTTGCTCAAGCACAAAAGCTTCACAGGTTGGGATTCTCTTACATTGCAACATCTTTTCTTTACATAGTAATTAAGGTTAAAGCATTTTACAATGGTTTCCTTGGAGATGTTGCTAGTGAATCAAGGATGATTGGAATTGATGCACCAATGGCAGAACCATATTTTTCTGTTCCAGTTATTCCAAATTAACCAAGTACCAATATTAGGAGCAATATCATGCATGATTGTAATGTCTAGTATATTAGTCCAAAAGTATATATCATACTATGTTATAGCTATAATGTTCATATATGTTAGTATCAAATTTGAGGTGAACTTTTGTAGCAACTAATTAGCACAGATTTGCTAAAATGTTCCCTACTTTTGTAGAAAAATTACATATTTATGCAATGAAGTAATGAATGTAATATTTAAGCAAAATATTAGTGTTATTTTGGTGCTATATATTGGTAACATTTTTTTTTTTTTGTTGCCAAAATCTGGTTCACCTCAATATTGTGGCTGTTTGTGTTGAGCAAATTGCACAACTCAAAATAAATTGAGGTGTTCAACATTGTGTACAATGGAACTTTCCATTTTATAAGTTCTACCACTATGAAAACTTGGACATCTAAACTGGTATATTTTCATAAATCCCATTACTCAAGTTTTTCTTTTTGATGCTCAAAGAGAATCTATTCTGATTGGGAAATGTGTTCCAGAACATGCATAAACGCATTCACAATTCTGCGAGTCAAAATAAAATATTAGAGCGTTTAAACCAATGTTTTAAGAACGTACCATAACGGTTAGTCCGTCGGTTGGTTTAATTTGGTAATATTATAATTTGGTCGAACTAGTTGAACCACGGTTCAACTACGGTTGTTTCAACTGATTTTTTTTATTGTTCGCATTTTTTACTTTTTAATAATTTTATTTACTTATTTATCATACGATTCAATCATGGTTGAATTAACTGAACAAAATCTAGAGGTATCTATGGTTATGTTTTGAGAAATTGGTTCCAACGGGAAGTTATTGTCATGTTAAATGTGAGATTGTAGCCCACACATATTCCATTTCTTTGTCAAAATGGAATTGTTGAGATGCAAAAACTCGTAATTTAAATCAACATATGTGTCCAAGTGCCTATTCTTGGATGAGTTGTTATCAATTGTCTCCACTCACCATGATTGATTTGTTGGTGAAATAGGCATAATCACCGTAAGCCACTTATTTTTTCGCAAAAACTATACTTTTGAACTTCACAAAATCACAATGTTGTCATGATTTTGCTAAGCTCACCGCTAATCTAAACATACACTAAGGTGCATAGCTTTCAAAGACTAGGGAGGCTCTTTACAAAACTTACTTACATGAGAATGAAACTGCCAAATTAAGGAGAAAGATTAAAAGATAAAATATAATTGTTAAAACAGATTTTTTTACGTAACTTTTCCTTCAAGAAATTTATCCTCAAATTTACCAATTTCATTATTTAATGAACATTTATTATGGCCAAACAAAGAATTTAATTCAAGCACCACTATTGATTCTACTTCATAAAAAAATTAGTTGAAATGTCAAATATTTGATGGTCCTCACAAGGCACCTCATTTAAGGTTTCTGATAACGGCCCTTGGCATAAGGCCATGGTACCTATAACCCTTAAATCTTTCCCAGGGCATGAGGGAAAAATGATATTCACCTTCCATCTAAAGACTAATTAATATGCAAGGATCTTACCTAGGGCAGAGAGTGTATAAAAGATATATAAAGCTCAGTTGATGTTACATTATCGTGTTTATAATTCAAAATCAAAACCATAATACTCCTAAACCTTTACGTAATAATGACAAATGGAAAGATCAATTTAGGTGTTACTCTAAGCCTTTACGTAATGCCTTTTAAAGCAATATGATATAATAGCTTAACGTTTCGATATCAAATACCATTTTAAGATCCAAACATTGTCTAGAGAATTTTGTTCTTGAGCTCATTTTTTCATAAGATGCTGTTTTTGTAAGATATGTCTAGAGAATTCCAACACTGTCTACACACTTCTTCAGAGAGTTACTAGTTTAAGTGTTAAACGTTATTGACCAAAAAAGCAATTAGTATGGCGAAGTTAACCAACTTTTAAAACGTTAAGCATCTTACGTGTGTTGGATTATGCGGTGACAAATATCAATTTTAGAGACAAAACTTCAAATTATAGCTTCTAGTTAAACTTAATTATTGATGCAAAATCAACTATACTCGGTCCTCTAAAGACTAATTGACACCGGGTAGCATCCAAACATGTGAAAACCATTCCCCCTTAATCAAATAAAACCAGATTTAAAATGTACATAGTACAGTAACTGGCACACAGTAACTGGCACGTTGCAACATGCAACTTGCAGTATTTCGTGGTCCCAAACTTGAAACAAAAGGCTCCAATAACAGTACCTGAATTTGCAAGGGACCCTACTTCAATCTAATGAAATGATATGATAGTAACACGACCTAAGAAAGACTTAATAGACATTGACGAGAGCCGTCCAATTTTGAGATAATGCAGTGCAAAATAAGCTATGGACAACAACTGTGATCACAGTCAGACACTACCAAAACATGTAAATATGTTTCTAGTCTATTTGGTTTACTGTAGGCGCATGTTCCAATGCACGGTTTGCACCAACGCAATAAATTGTTGTCGTGGAGTAGCGGGGATTTGCTCTCTCCCAAGTCCCAACGTTAATCTAATCACACTAGAAGTTCAAGTTTGGATTTAGAGTGAAATTGTCAGAATCATTGTTAACCAATGTGATTTTGACAAAAGCTACAGTTTGAAGCTTCAAAAAAATCACCGTGCCACTATGAATTTGTCAATCCCATTGCCAATCTAAACATTCACAAAATCAGTTTTGTACTAACACTATCAATCCCACCGCCAATATAAACATTTGCAAAATCAGTTTTGCACTAACACTACACAGAATAGCAATAAAAGAATAGTGAATAAGATACATATAATCTGACAAGAATTAGCAATGGACATTGATTTTATGAATCAGATGGATGCCGTTAAACTGCTAGTCGTTATCCTAGGGCCATCATCACAGTCAAGATCATTAATCTCTGGTTGAGCAGGTAAGTTTACCAGCAAGGACCACATAACACCAAAAAATGACTAATAACAAACAGGATATATTTACCGAAGAGTCTGGTAAGCGTGATAATGACCTGGTAGAACATGTCTGATAAGCCCAATTAATAACTTCGAATATTTTATTTTCCCTATTTTACTTCGAAATTAAAGAGAGCATTTATTGAATCCAAAAATGTTTTTGCTCCCAAAATAATACACAGCCGAGTTTATTGTGTAAACTCAATGAGATATAAGTTACACTACATAAATCAGAGGATAACAAAAATTTTAAACTGTCAAATTTGACAAAATAACCATTTTCGTTCTTCAAAAAGATTCAGCTGCAAATTTATCAGAGGTAAGAACTAAGAAGTCAAACCTAAGAAATTTTCATCAAGGAACAAAATAACCTACGCTAATTTCTCTTTGGTGACATTTTGCCTTCTAGTCATCAATATCATGAACATGATAATACTCATAGTGCACTTGACCCATATTCTTGCTCTCGTGCATCTTATTTCAAGATTGACAAAGGGTTTGATATGGAACATGAAAAACTGAGCTCAAATAGCACTTGCGATGCTATATTTATCCCTTGATGATTTCAAATTCAGCACCAATTGGTAAATGATCACTTGGATGACTCAAGTTAGGAAGTCCACCAACAATATCAGCTGCTTCAGAATATGGAAGCTCGAGATAGCTAATTGGTTTCATGTGGTCAGAGGGGCAAAATAATATATAATCAAGCGTTCCGGTGAAGCCAGGTGTGTAGTTTGTAAATGGCGGTTCTCCTCTTGTAGAAGCATAGACACTACTTAGAGAAATTGGATGTTTCTCTATACAATCAGTAATCAGTTCTGATGAAGGGTTGCCTGATATGAGATACTGATAAACCTGTAAAACATGAGATCAAGCAGTTAGTAAAACATTGTATGAAATACGGCTCAAATTATGAAAGCACGTCTAAGAATATGAATAAGTATGACTCAGAGCAATATTAATAAACCAATTTAAACAACAAAAGAGCAAGTGTAATGCATATTCCTCATAATATTATTATTTATTCTTGTTCTGATTACAAATCTACAAAAGCTGCTCTATGTTATACTCTACAATGTCTATTGATGGGTTAAATTGGTTTAGCCGATGGTAGAAAGATTTATTAGAGTACACGGTGATTTCAAATAATTTAAACTAAAGATTATTGGTTCAGTTTGGCTATCAATTAAAATAAGCGTACTATATAGGCATGTCCACCATTTTTACAAGAAAGGGGTTAAAGTGTACAACATTCAACTATGAGATTTGTGGCCACGTTATGTGATTTCCCTTTCCCAGCCACTATGTACGCGCTAATCTTCCACCTTTTTTAGACTGGGGATCAACTCATTAGTTGATAATAAGTTCATGCAGCATGGAAGATTTCAGGGCAATAAAAACAAGTTTGGAAATAGGAATACCTTAATCTAGAACCAAACATCAAGACAAGAGAATCTAGACAAAATAAGAAATGGAAAACTTAAGATTTTAGAAATGCTAGGTACCGGATCTCCTGGTTGAGAGTTGAAGTCACCGGCCACAGTCACTTCAGGCTTGCACCCGTATCTATCTGATACCAGTGTTTTAAATTGTGACAAGCGAGATAGAAGGTATTTAGCTTGTGCAATTTTGACATCAGCCCACTCAGGATCCCTGGTACATAAATTTGTATGTGATTTATATAAATTCTACCACTAAAGTTACGCAAACACATATTCACATGACTCAATCAACATTAAGCCAAAAATTCATTTAAAAGTCAAACAAATGAGAAAAACATATACACAAAAGTCACTTCCTTACCAATAAATATGTGTGTTGGCTACAATAAGAAATTGTTGAGATGGACCGTTGAATTTAAATGCAGCCAGAATTCCAACACAATCACGCTTTAGTCTCACACGAGGATCATTGGGATCTCCACGATCTACTGTACCCGATTTAGGACCTGCATCAGAAAACCAGTTAATGAAGAAGCAGAATGCTCATAAGTCTGTACAAGTAACAGAAATTTTTCATTTTCTGTGCTAAAAAAATCCATACAGCAACCTCAATGAAGTAACAGAAAGTAAGGTTTGCTTCCACAAGTTTATCAATAAATATGAGAGAGAGAGAGAGAGAGACAGAATCATTTTATTTCAATTTGCATTTACCAGCTTTGGTCACATCATCCTTTTGTTTATCTGGCTGGGTTGTCTGGACATTGTTTTGTTCATCACCATTTGAAGAGTTCTCATCTGGAATTGACTTTACAAGATCATTGTATTCAATTTTTTCCTCCAAGAGCAACTCTGCACTAAACAGCACAAGGTATGGATAAATTTTATAAAGATTATAGGTAACAAAGGCCGAAAGAGCATCAATGAAGATTTAATGACATCTGCTCTATTGTTTCCAGAAAATGAAAGCACGAAAAAAGACCACAAATAACCTCAAAAAGATGAGAAGGTTAATAGAGAGGACAGATAAAGAGAACCATAGTTGCCTGAATACCAAATAACTGATAACAAGCAAGAGTATCATTATTGCTTAATTCAATTACCCCATAAATAATTACTTCCAGATTTTTGTTGTTCATGAATCAGTATAACTATTAAAGAAATTTTTCAAAGGAACAATATCATATAAGTGCTTCTATGATCACAAGAATAATATTCAAATCCTTCCAAGCTTAAAACTTACACTCTACCAATATGCCGACACAAGAGAAAAGGGATTTCAATTTTTAAAATCAATAATTGGGCCCTTGGATTAGCAAAGTAATTGTAGTTAATCTAATTCAAAAAGCATATATTCCGGTACATTATCCAACCTAAGGTTTTTCTTAGAATTTGGATTTTAGGTGTGCTTCAACCCCCTCAAAAGTCACCACCAACTTGTAAGGTAATCATTGTCCAAGCAAGAAAAGAACTAATTAGATCATATCTATAGTCAGTGTGGCACTCTTAACATATTCCGCTTCGGATTGGACATCCAAAGCGTGGATCAATGAGGGTGGAATGACACGGATTTGAACACATCCCTTCAAGACCATGACAGGACATCTGAAGTGAGGACAAATGCGAATGGAATAATAGAGATCTTGACCGAATAATAAATCTAGGATAGACTATGATACCATTTTTTATTTTGGATTTGAGGGATAACTTAACTTCATCCCACAAAATCGGCTTGTAAGACAAGGACTGCTCAATAGTTTTATATCACAATTGCGGATGCATTGTGATCCTTGATACAGCAAAAAAATCCCAGTAAAATATAACTTGATGGAACCGCAAATGGAGATATCAAAACATTGATGTCCACGCCATTTTCAAAACATTGATCATAGGCTCTTATCTAGCACCAATTATAGCTCCAGCAATCATAGGCATAATCTCTACTAGTGCATCATAAACCTGTCAATGTAAAACTAAAAGCTAGCTAGTTGAGTTTTGCAAAAAAGTTGTACATACCGATCATGCTTGTAAAATATGCCACACCCATCGCGCTTTTTCTCTCCACTCCTCTTCATATAAATAGAAGAATATCCCAGCTCCTGCATCTTTCCTTTGTAAAAGCTATCAAACTCATCAACTTCCTGAAATAAATCCCCATAACAAAGAGCATTATTCAAAAGAAAGTACTCAAATAATCAAAACCCAAGGCAAAAGTTTGAAATTAAATCAAAGAAAAAAACCTGTAGACAGAAAAAATCAGCTCCCAAGTTCTTTAGAACTTCTAAAATCGAGTTTGAACGATATTTCCATCTGCAGTAAGAAAAATCAATTATTACAGTTAAAATTCGATCCACTTATGCAAAAAAAAATGTTACGTTATCCGTATTCAAATTGAAAATTAAGATGAAAAGTTAAGTTACTTGAGAGACGAAGGAGGTGAGTATGGGAAAAAAGAGCTCTTCACATAAACCTACATTACATAACAAAGTATTAAAAAAATAATGTTACGGCTATTTGCGGCCAATGTAGCACCATCAACACTTCATATGGAATAAGTGTGTCTGACACCAACATGACGCTGACGCATATAATTAATTACTACCAGTGTATAAATGTGTGAGTCTCACATCGTAAATGTGTCTCCGTAAGTTACAGGCTTAGAGTTAGTTATTTTAGTTAAACAAGATTTGAGAAATTACTAGCAGTAGCATACCTGAGCCAAAATGTTATAGGAGACAAGGCTGAATCTCAAGCCTGAATTAAAAAATCAAAAATATAGAGTTAATTGAGAATTAACCAACTAACTATAACTAACTAATTGAATCAGTATAAGAGTAATTAATGTGTTAATTACCATCAGGTTTAGTTCTGGAATGTATATCGGCGCCTTCAACTGAAATGAATTTGGGATATGATATTGGTGTTGGTGAAGTGCTCATTTTCCTCACAACACTAAAGTAATTGAAATTGAATTTGAATTAAAATGTGCGAAAATGAATAAATAAATAAATAAATAAATACCTAGTTACGGAGAGGGAAGGTGGAAGCGAAGCAAGAGCTTTTAGCATATCCTGTAGTTTTGTGACTGCAGACGAAACTGACAGCGCCGTTTTATCTATTTTCAAACTTATACTATTTCTGTTTTTTGTACTATTTTGTTCATCCTAAACTAGTTTAACATTGTGTCAGATTCAGACTCGCTTATTGGGCTACTTCAATTGGACCGACCCATACTATACCCAACTTAAACATCAATCAATTTTGCTTGCCAATTGCTCTTTAGACACCTAGTGATTCCTCACATACACCTCAAACTCACAAACGACAATTAATTATTATTTGCTTTGAAACGATAGTTAGAATTGAGTTACATAGAAAATGGCCTAAACGGCAATTAATTTTGTTTTTAAGCATTCTGACCATTACGGTGAAATCCTAAACATAAACGGCAATGAGGGTAGTTATTCCTCTCATATTGGTTGGCAGTTGTTGTTCATGAACCTAAACATACAAGGTACACAATTTCTTATTCCTTTTTGTTACTAATTATATGTTATAATTTGTATCTATTGATCTATTGCTGAGTATTAGATTTATCAATTGAGTTTCTAAGTCATTCATTCATTCTAAACTGAAAAATTATCGTTTAGGTAATAGCATACCAACATTCATCATTTACATGAAACAAAATTAAAAACAAAATGCAACAAAAATTATTGGAAAGTCCTCCTCCTTATTGGAACTTGATACTAAGTGCTTGACAATGTTTCATCTGCAATACATTGAAGACAAGCATATAGGTCATCATATGATGTACCATTTTCATACCATTTACTCTAATGATGCTAACAATCCTGATCAATTTGATGTATCTAGAGTATCTATGACATATTTCTCTTCAATCAGAACCATATTTTCCAGCCTAGGTGGTTCTTCATTGATTGGGGGGCACTACCTTTGGATGAGATACTCTACAGAACCAAGAAATGTTTTCGGGTACAGGTTGTTAGAGTGACTCCACTACCAAACCCCAAAGAACCTTTGGTATTAGGTGTCTGAAGGATGTCTCAGAATGGTCATACTACCCCATCATCCGCTCTGGCAAGTGGCGATAAATCTTATCTCGACCTCACTTTATCCATCCTGAGTACCAACGTAAATCATCGAATGGACAAGTCAAACGATCGTCATATATGGGTGGAAGACCATGTTGCCGACCTCCAGACGATCAAGTAGTATATGGAGAAGAGAGAGAGAGAGAGAGAGAGAGAGAGAGAGAGAGAGAGAGAGACTATGAGTGTGATATGTGGAAGGAGAAGATAAAAAACTTATTGAAGTGAGTGAGTGTCCTCTGACAGGCTGATACTCCGACTGTATGAGTGAAAATGTGAAATGGTTTATGATTTGAGTTTCTATTTATATAAAAGGATAATATATTAATTTTCTACATTTGGGACGAACTTGGGTATGAGTTCGTGATAAGTAATTTATCATTATACCCGTCTTGTACCCATGTTTTGAAACGCATACCCAAACACAGTTAAAACAGGAAAATTTTTTTGTCAAATCAGGTTTGGTTTAGGTGGGTACCTGCATGTACGGATATTGTTGTCATGCCTAGCCTGAAAAACAAACACAAACATAAACACTAAATACAAACACATGGACACTGGTCAGTAACCAAAAAATATCAAACCAAAAGCAAAATTATATATGATGTCAATGATGAAACGACGATGACATTTTTTTTTATCAGAACAATGATGATACATTTAAGGGCGATGCTATATATCTAGACAAAATTTATCCAGAAATTCTCACGAATGGTAAATCCTTTGGTAAAAAAAAAATTCCCACATGCATACCGGGCGATTACCTACAATTAAGGAAGTGATGTTGTTTTGAGTGTATCAGGATGCTTTCGAGAAATCATTTCTCGTTGTACAAAACATTTCCCTACATTTAAGGATCATGGTAATTAGTGTTTCTGAGACACTACTTAAGAAAACAGAAAAGATAAATCCTGTATTGGAAACAACATTTTTTATACTTCATTCGATCTCAAATGTAAGCAACTTTTCACTTTTTAAGTTCTTTCAATAATTGATTTATGTGATCTATAATATGGACCACATACATAATTTATTAAATTAATCTAAAAAAATGAAAAATTGTTTACATTTAGGACCGAATAAAGTATTATTTTTAAAAGACTGAAGAAAGTATTTATTTGCGCAAGTTTCAAAAAATACTTACTATATTTGTTTTCTTAACTGGTGTCATACACACATGGACAGTGGTTAGTATATTTCCAACATTTAAATCATGAATTCCCGCAATTTAGATTGATGTGAGGGGCTGATGCAATTACACCACATTCTCTATTAACCAATAGCTCCTGCGGGGCCAATATAAGGCCGTAATATGTTTACTAGGCCATTTTCAACCAACGACTTAAAATAAAGCACCTCAAGTCAATTATTAAAGGGAAATTAACCGGTGCCCCCATGCACCGGTTAAGGAGTTATAAAAGGAAATAATTCTTTAAAAAGTGTGTAATTCTATGTTTTAAAAATTAAAAAAGTACACTTTCCAATACAAATTATATATTTTCTTTCTACTTTTAACTTCTTAATCAGTGCTTCGGGGGCACCGGTTTTCCATTCTTAAATTCATTGGTTCCACTTCCACTTGGTATCAAATAAGAGACTAAAAATAAGTTTTATTTTATTAGTGGAAACTAGCTACAACAACTAATCATTCTGGTATGATCATTTTCAAACATCAAAGTTCATGCAATTAAAGAGTCTTATTTCTGTACGATATGTTGATTGGTTGACGTATATCTGCCATTCTTTTTTTGCATTAAATTAAAAGGGTCAATTTCAGAATCATTTGATGTTTCTAGACGGCTTCTAAATGTAATCAAGTTGTAAGTAACCACAATGTATATATCCATATTCCATACCCACTTACTAGCACATCAATATTATCCATTGAGATAAGATTGCGTTAATTAACAATGACTAGTGTTTTTTAAGGTACCGATCATATATATAAAAATTATTTTATTATTTCATAAATTTAAAAATTAAATTATTGATCTTTACTCTCTCCAGTCTTAAATGTAAGCAATTTTTCACTTTTTATATTCATTTAATAAATGATGTATGTATTCTATATAAGTAAAAAAATTATTTACATTTAAGACCGGAGAGAGTATGATTTTTTATCAATAAAGTTAAGATAATTTTGTTGTAAAATTGTTTGGTATGATTAGACAAATGAAAGAAAATAAAGTTCAAAAAATTTCTCAAGGAAAAATGTATCAATGAATAATTGTCATTTGCCAATTTTTTCCTAGAAGAGAAAGAATATTTGTGAATTCCACCAAATATTTTTCATTACCTTGAACTAGAGGACACAATATTTTTTTGGGTGGCATGCTTCCCTTATTTTCTTGGCTTTCTCCATTCATATATTTTGCTCCAAAGTAAGTTTTTTTTTAAAGAAGCTAAATAGCCCATTCAAATTGACATCGGTAAGAATCGAATCCGAGATTTTGAGGAGAAACATACTCTAAGATTCCAAGCTAACACCACCAAGACAACCCAAGTGAATTTTCTCTAAAGTAAAATATTATGGGAACTAAAACGAAACTATATCATCTAATACAGGAGAAAAAATAGTTAGAAATGTGATATGGGTGCCACACCAATTAATTCCCCTAATTAGCTAGCTCTTTGATGTTAACATATATTAAGATGATTAGATGCAAAAGCAAGCAATTAAGTGTGCAACAACATGACAGGTGCAGTTGTTGGCTTGATTTCTTCTTTAGTTAGTTAAACCAAACTGATCCTAACAAATGAAGTTGTGACATTTTAACTCCTCAAACACAGCTAGCTATAGGTTCTTATTGGTCAATATGGTACTGCGAATTTGGTTTCTAGCTAACTTTATTTCTGTAAGTGAGAGGCCTAAGATTTTATCCAAATACTGTAATACTAACGTCCTTTTCACATGATGAAATTCCAGTTGTTCTTTATGAATTTCACTTCCACATCACATGCTTCTAGCAATGCATTTAATTTTTTCAGCTGCTACTGTATATGAGGTCATTTGCTGCCTTAGGTTTAATTTATCATTTTTCTGTTAGGTGTAGGCAAATCACAGTCATTAAAATAATTTTAAACGGTCTCTTAAATACATTTTAGATATATGGTAGAAAGTTGCATGAACATTTGGTATGTAGGGTTACATTTTGATAGAATGGTTTAGAAGTTCTAGTTCAACTGTTAAATGTCAAAATTGCAAAGTTAAATATTGTGACCCGGATTCGAACCCGAGACCTCACAGTTGTGTGTGAGTTTAATTTCAGTGGCTTACCACTTCATTAAAAAAAAGAAAAGAAAATGATAAATCTCATGAAACTCTATTTATGAAAAACTAGCTAATGATATTTTAACTGCCTCAACTTAATTGGGTGGTGCTTGGATCATTCCTACCATTTTATTGTGGTAATAGTAGAATTATATTGTTGCTTCATGCTTACTACTACTAGATTAATCATGGGTTATATTATATTTTTGGTCCTTTAAATTATATTTGAGTTTCACTTTAGTTCTTTAAATTACAAAGATTAAATGCTTTGACCCCTTTTTTTTCTTTTTTACCTTCAATTTTGATCCCTTAAATTTTATTACGTTTCATACGTTGATCAATTAAGTTTCAAGCATATAAGATATTTCAGTCCCTTAAGTTATACTAAATGATTGACAAGTTGGTTTTCTCTATCAATCTCTTAGTATTTGTAACTTAATTGATCAAAAGTGTTTAAAGTTAATAATTTAATGGACCAAAGTATATAACGTTTGTAACTTAACAACCAAAATTAACAAAGAAAAAGTACAAAGAGAAAAAGGGTGTAACATTTGTAACTTAATAGAACAAAATAAAACCAAAAATAAAATAAAATTAAAGGATAAAAAATTTGTTGCCCACTTTTCAATCGGAACAAAATAGAGGTAGTATTTTTTTTATGAGAACATTACATAACATATGCTATGATATTTTTTTTGTGTTATGATATTTTTTGTGCTTGACATTGATTTTTTTTTTAATAAAAACATGCTCGTGATATATTCGCTATATATAGAAAATGTTTTAGTGTCCCCTTCCTTCCCCATTATGTTGAAGCAAGGGAAAATGTATATTTTGAACGACATATTAATATATCTGTTCATAGGAATAACACGCTACTAACATAGTATAATGTAATTTGTCAAAAAAGAAAAAACATAGTATAGTGCAACATGCTGTTGGTGCGGATTAGAGTTTCGTTTTGTTTAAAGAAAAACCACATTGTGTTAGTATCTGTCTTGTTTGTTGACTTCACCAATTGTTCACATTTGTCATAAAAGAAGAATTATTGGCTTAATTTCAAGTCAATAATTTAGAATCATCCACTAATAGTGCACTATTAATTTTTTTGAAGGGTAATGTACTATTAAATTCTTGACCTTCAAATATTTATTGGACTATTAGGGACGTGTTAGCATATGGGGTTTAAGTTTAAAAAAGTACTTTTGAGTTTGGCAGTTGGCACAAAGGATGTAAGTGGAATACAACAAAAGAAAATTGGACGACATCTTAATTTTTATTTGACATACATTATACATAGGAATAGGATAATGAACATAACCAACCAACTATATATAGGTAAAGAGTTTAGAGAAAATAAATAGTGACATAAAAATGTGACATTTTAAAAAGCACCGCACACCGTCAATTGCGTATGCCAGTTGTATAGAGGCACTATAAATAAACAACTTTCAAAACATTAAACATTTCTCAAAAGAAAAAGAAAAAATATTAAAAAGATACAAAATTCTCCAGCCACCACAACTTTCCAACCCAATCATGAGATTCATATTCCTCAAACCAAGTCTTGTTCATACATGGTCGAAAAGCTAGCTAATGTACTGCTAGTATGTAGCATGTTTGTTTACTATCGTGAGCTGTGTCTACTGCTCTCTTTATAATGTCATTTATGCTTAGAGAAAGCTGAAATAAACGTGAAGACTGAGTATTCACACTCACAAATTTTAGCATTGCAATTAGGCGATCTACTAGATCCATGACCTAGCCCATGGAGATCAAATATTTTGTTTAACTCTCCGGTTGTCAAGTAAAGGAAATCCTAGTAATTTGGACTTCGGTCGTGAGATAAGTATAATCTGATCAAAAATTGTTTTATATAGTAATTGAATTTCGATTTTCTCAAACAATTCGTCATTTGTGAAACTCATTAAACTCAATCATTTGATTAGATTGGATTTATATTTAGGATCATGCTAAGGGCATAAGTTAAAAAAACTAAAAATAAAATTAATAAATAAATGTTGTATTGAAAAGACATTTTCTAAGAAAACGTTTCTATTTTTTATTTATTTATAACTTGTGTTGGACAAAAGTTTGCATTTCACTTATTTTTAAACAAAAAGGACTTGGGAGTCATTTCATTGCACCTTTCAATCATTCTTTGTATTTTTTTAGAAGTTGAAAGGTGTATTTTTTTTGTTGAAAACATAGTATTTGACCCAAAGATCGACTAAATTCATCGTAAGAGATTACAAATTTAGAAAGCGAGTCTTATAATTAATGACTTTTTATTTCTTTAACAAATTGTATGTTTGGTTCTATGGTGACATGAAATGATTTTGAGTGAATTGATTACGATTACAAGTGAATTAAAGATAAAGTGATTTGTGTTTATACACATTCATGTGAAAGTGAGTTAAACTACATAATATCTACGAATAAAAATCAATTATAAAATCAAAATCTTACGAATCTTAACTTCAAATATAATTAATTTTAAATGTAAAATCTATTCTACTCGAAAACAATCAAACAAATCAAAATCAATTTAATACTTAAAAATGGAATGAAGCATAAACAATGGTCCAAACTCACTTTATAAAGAGTGAAAAAAAAACTCAAAGAAAGCTGCGTAGTGTATTCTCTCTGTCACTAACTATTGTGTGCTCTAAAAAAACATATTTATATTTCGTATGTATGGTTTCTGTGACTGTCGGTTCTTGGGTTCTCTGCACAAACTGGACGACAATACCAATTCTTTAAGATATAGTATTGGAATATCAACAGCCACTTCTCATTCCACCACTCACTTTCTTCATCAAACCATTCTTTATTCATTCATTCATTTATTTGTTAGTTACATTACATATATATACACATACATTCAGTTTCTTATAGTAGTTTCTTTCTCCATTTTACAAGTCATCACATCACAACCACACTCACCTCAACAAACTTCATTTCAGGTACACTTTCTTTGTGGGGTTCTAATAAAGTTTTGATTTTTAGCTTTAAAATCTTCACATTGTTATTGGGTCTTAATTGGATCAATAATTCATTTTCTCCATTGCTTGGTGATTTTTTATAAGTAATATTGATATGTGAAAATGCAAGTTTTTGGATTTGATTTTTTCATTTTTGAATGTAGAAAATGGAAATCAATGGGTCATTTGGGTTAGCTTGATTGATTTAAACCATTAGAGGTTTTTTTTTTTTGAGAGAGAATAGTAGTTTGTGTATTTATTGAATTTTGAGTTACCCTTTTGATGAAGCAATTCATTGGTCATAAGATCATGATATAAAGTTTAAATATTCCATATTACTTTTGAAAAAAGAAAAAAAAGTTTTCATCAATATTGGTTGATTGATAAGGACATCAAATTCTATATATATTTTTTCATATTCTCTTTTCACTTTTTATCTGCTTATCTTTCAATGCAAGAATACAAATTGGATAGTTTTTTTTCCCTCCCTATTAAGGCTATTCACTAGCCTTATTCCTTGAGTTACAAAGGGAAACTCATAGCTTTATTGTTTCATATTTGTTTGATTTGTGCAGAATGAAGAACACAAGATTAAGCCAATGGTTAAAGTTAAATATTCTGGTGTTTGTACTGGTATTGTTGAAGGTAGAAGCTGGTTATGTACCAATCACTTTACTCAAGAACGCAGTATCAAAAGGAGCCGGTTAGGAGTTTTTTTCCTTATTTTTCTGTGTCTGATCATAGTTAGCTTTATTGGATTCTGTTTGGGTAAACAATTTGATTAAGAGTGCAAACAACATAAACACTTATCTTATAAGTGCTTATGCATACATTATTTCTATAACAAAAGATCAAATAAAACTATTTTTCGCATAAGCTGTTTTCATAAGCTATCCTGAAGGCGTGATGGAAATAATCTTAAAACAGCATATGAACTTGTCATAAGCTGTTTCCATAAACTCTCACAAAAAGTCTCAAAGTGCTTATACTAGTAGATAAGCTAAAATAAATCCATCCAAACAGGACTTTGATTGTGCTATTCAACTCATGTCTACTATTTTTATTGATGTTTATGATAATTGAGAAATTGAAAATTTAAATTTTGTGCAGTTTGTTTGGATGGTAGTCCACCAGCTTACCATTTAGATAAGGGATTTGGAACAGGAATTAACAGTTGGTTAGTTCAATTTGAGGTTTGTCCTTTTCTACAGATTGCCATCGATGATAATGTTTTGATTTTTTATGACAAATCTTGGAAGATTCTATATTTTTGGTGATGAATTTCAATTTTGATTTTGTTAGGGAGGGGGATGGTGCAATAATGTCACTACTTGCCTTTCTCGCAAGACGTATCGGTTAGGTTCATCTAAGCAAATGGCTAATCAAATTGCCTTTTCAGGAATTTTAAATAACAGGAGACAGTTTAATCCAGGTATTTTGTACTAGTAAATCGATCTTGTTTCTCTTCATGAATATCAACTTTTGTTCTAATGAATGTTGTTAATTGTAGATTTCTACAATTGGAACAGAATCAAGGTTAGATATTGTGATGGTTCGTCTTTTACCGGTGATGTGGAAGCAGTCAATCCAGTAAGTTTTAACAAAATTCAAAGAAATTTCAAAATCTAAAGTCTTTCCTTCTTTGGAGTTTTAATAATATGATGATGTGTAAATCAGGTAACTAAGTTGCATTTCAGAGGAGCAAGAATTTTTAATGCAGTTATGGAAGATTTGCTAGCAAAGGGAATGAAAAATGCTAAAAATGTATGACAACATTAATGATTTGATACTTTTTTCTTCTTCATTATTTTGTTATTCACTCACCACAACTTGTAACTACAACAGGCTATTATCTCAGGATGTTCAGCTGGTGGATTAGCTTCAATACTGCACTGTGATCGCTTCCGAGCTCTTTTACCGCGAGGAGCTAGAGTGAAATGCCTCTCCGATGCCGGTTACTTTATCAACGCGTAAGTAGCGCCAATAGCGTGCTTCTTAATTAACATTTTCCTAATTTTTTTGAAGTTCCTTAAATCATTTTATTTGATTCAATATGTTTCTGTTAACAGAAGGGATGTATCTGGAACACATCACGTTGAACAGTACTTCACTCAAGTTGTTACAACACATGTAATCTTCCTAACTCTGATCATTTCCCGAATTAATGAAACCTGGATATGTTTTCTGCCTTTTCATTTGAATGATACTTTCTGAAGCTTTATTTCGAGTGAGATCCACAATATTCTAGTCTGATTTTTTTTCTGTCTTTTCTTTCTAATAGGGCTCTGCAAAGAATTTGCCTAGATCATGCACTTCAAGACTCAGTCCAAGGCTGGTAAGTTTGTGAGCTATAGTTCTATCTTCCTACATTTACAATTCCTTTTTCGGCGCTGTTACTAATACTTGTGATTATTTCTGAACTATTTTGCAGTGTTTTTTCCCTCAATATGTTGTATCACAAATCGCTACACCAATCTTCTTAGTGAATGCGGCATACGACTCATGGCAGGTTCGATTACTCTGTTGCTCAATATAAATTAGTTCATTTGAGTAGTAATTGATGTTTTTGCTGTAAGCTCTCAATAACATGAGATATCCAACAAGGCCTTTCCCTGATCCTCAAGATATTGCACTGCTTTGATTCAGATTAAGAACATTTTAGCACCGGGAGCTGCTGATCCTCGTGGACACTGGCACAGCTGCAAGTTAGATATAAACAACTGCTCTTCTAATCAACTAGATCTAATGCAAGGTCAATATTCTGCTATTAATTATTTTTCTTCATAACTGCAAGATATTACATTACAGAATTTATCTAATTTCACTTTTATCATGACTTGATTTTCAGGCTTTAGAACACAATTTCTAAGGGCATTGACTGTTCTAGGAAACTCTTCATCCAAAGGAATGTTCATAGACTCTTGCTATGCTCACTGCCAAACTGAAATGCAAGGAACATGGTTTAGTAGTGACTCTCCATCGTTGGCCAAGACAGTAAGAAGCTGCACTATTCTTTTTTCCGTAATCTTTTTTCCACGGCTGCAGAGTCCTTAGAATCAGATCCAAATCATCCAACTGTACATAGATCGAACGGCTCTGCAGCCGCGGCAAAGAATACAAGCTTATAACTATTTTGTGTGCTTTTGATTTCCTTCATGTATCTCATGTAGCCGAATAACTGACTTTATGCATTGCATAACATCTTGCAGAGCATTGCAAAAGCTGTAGCAGACTGGTTTTATGAAAGAAAGCCATTCCATAAGATAGATTGTCCTTACCCTTGCAATCCGAGTTGTAAAAACCGCGTTTTTGAACCACAAGAAAACCCAGGAGTATAGATTCATTTCATCAAAATCAATCCATATATACATAGCATTTATATATTTCATTATTCTTACAAAACCACAATTATTGGTTTTAACTGGTGATTGAATAAGAAAAAGTATATGATTTTTTTTACAAATTTATCAAGCTATCAATATAAGGAAAATTTCGCCACTGCACTAAACTTGTGTGCTGGGCGCCTCCATCATTCATTGTTTAATGTCAGAGTTACTATATTCTTAATAAAAGTATATAGTACATTTTTTTTACCCTATGTTTCTGCTACTTGATTTGTAATTGTAAGAGATTTATATGTTGTGTGAATGTTAGAAAAATGTCACCACCAAAGGAACTTCATCAGCTGCATCAACTATAAAGCCCAGTTTTCCAAAACTATCAAACAAGGTGAGTTTAACTGCAGTATTATTCTTCATAGAATAATAAAACCATTCATTTCCAATGTACACATGTAACACAGCAAATCAATGCCTTTAAGTTGAAGTGGAATTTCATGGTATTTTCTATGTTTGACATTAGGGAACAATAGCAAAACAAAAACCAGTTTGATTCCAAATATGGTCAAATAGCATTATATCCAATCCAAATTCTTCATGGAACTTATGAATTGCTAGTACTCCCTCCGATCCTATTTATAAGAAACAATTAAATTTTTAGATTTATTGTTTAATTGATGTATTCGGTATGGAATAGGACTGGAGGGAGTATAAATTAATGAGCAAAGAGAACCAGACAAATAGATATCAACAAATAAATTATAAAGAGATGACGCTATTATATTTCCTTTTTTATCTTAGACGAGCATTAATGTGTCTGTCTGTCCACTTTAGTCAATCTAAAAGATTGAAGCGAGATGGGATACAGAGAGTCGGTGGGGTACCAAAATCCCAGATTAATGTGGTTTAAAGGAAAATTAAAAAAAAAAATTGTCATTTTTTTTTGGTCAAGTCATAATTTCATTTTTAATCCATGCAAAAAAAAAAAAAAACTTTTTAGTCATTGTAAAATTTCCGGTCAACATTTTTAGTTTTTGTAAGAAATTTCATCAACATTTTTAGTCTATATAAAATTTTTCGTCAACATTTTTTATCTCTCAAAATGCTAAAGGAAAATGTAACAGAAATTAAAAAGTGTGATTTTTTTGTTATGGGTTAAAAACGAAATTCTAAATATTTATAAGAATCATGTAGTAAATTTTAAAAATTTACGGTTAAGACAAGATTCAGGTATTATTTAAACAGCGCCTTGAGCGGGAACATTTCTTCTTCATCTTTGCGATTCTCTGATCTTCTCCCTCACTCGCGGCCGTGGCAGTCACTGCAAACCAAACTCACCTTCATCTAAATGTCGCCATTTATCTCCTTTCCCAAACTCGGTTTCTGAGCAGAGCAAGATAGCTATTGGCAGAAAACCAGAGCAAAATGGCTTCATGAAGAAGAAGAAGAAGCTAACCCTAACCACTTCCATCAGTACATTAACAAAACCAGAAAAGAATACGAAACATTCTTCCCAGAGATGAACAGCAATAGAGTAGCAGGAGTAGATGCAATATTCAAAAACCTCAAAACCCAATTTCTCACTAGAGGTGGAGATAGACCTGTAGCTGTACCTGAGCACTTCAACTTCAAAAGCATTAATGCAGAAGATAATGAGTAATGTTGATAAGTTGTTTCTCCGAAAACGAGGTAAGAAAGGCGGTCTGAGATTGTGATAGTTCAGACTCAAAAGTCCGGATCCTGATGGAGTTAATTTCGCGTTTGTGAAAGAGTTTTGGGAGGATATTAAGTTAGATTTTTTTAGGGTAATGACAGAATTTCATACTAATGGAAGATTGGTTAAAGATGTGAATTGTTCATTTGTAGTGCTTGTTTCGAAGAACTATAATCCATTGAATGTGTCTGATTTTAGACGTGTTTCGTTAAATGGGTGTATTTATAAGGTGATATCAAAAGTTTTGGCAAATAGGTTGGAGCATGTTATTAGCAAAGTTATATCGAAACCTCAGTCTGTCATTGTAGGTGGGAGACGAGTTTTGGATGGGGTTAGTATTGCGAATGAGATAGTGGATGAGGCGAAAAGAATGAAAAAAGAGGCGGTGATGTTTAAAGTGGATTTTGGAGGAAAGGCCTATGAATCTGTTGATTGGAAGTATCTGGATTATGTCATAGAGAAAATGGGATTTCATGCTAACTGGAGGCAATGGATCTTAGAATGTGTGAAGACTGCCTCTATCTCAGCCCTAAAGAACGGTTGTCCCATAGAAGAATTTGAGATGGGTTGTGGGTTAAGACAAGAGGATCCATTGTCACCATTTCTTTTCCTCATAGCAATAGAATCTTTTAATTTGATGACGAGGAAGATGGTGGAGTTGGGAGCGTTCTCAGGTTTCAGATTCGAAGGGAGTGATGAGCAAATTTCTCACTTACAATATGAAGATAACATTTTGATTATTGGTGATAACAACTGCGAGAATATTATTGGCATAAAAGCAATCCTTTATGGAATGACATTGTTGCTGGGTCTGAAATGCCATTTTTACAAAAGTCCGCTGGTTGGGATAAATATATCTCCTACCTGGCTTGAAGATGCAGCTTTGAGGCTGCATTGTGAAATTGGTAGTCTTCCTTTTACATATCTTGGATTGCCAATAGGGGAAAATCCAAGAAAAAGTTCAATGTGGCAAACTGTGTTAGATGCCTTGAGAAATAGGTTGTCAGATTGGAAGAATAAACTCCTTTCCGTTGGAGGCCGTGTTGTAATCATCAAATCACTCTTGTCAGCGCTGCTAGTTTACTTCGTCTCTTGAAGGCTCCGTCAGGTATCATCTCTAATCTTGAATCTGTCTTTAAACAATTTTTATGGGGGAGTGAGGAAGTTAGGAAAATATATTGGGTCAAATGAGATAAAGTTTGTCTAACAAAATAAGAGGGAGGACTTGGAGTTAAAACTTGAGGGCATTCAATCTAGCACTACTGGGAAAATGTAAATGGAGAAAAACATCAAGGAGTGAGGGGCTTTGGTACAAAGAGTTAGATAATAAATATGTTGTAAGTGAAGGTATTATCAAGGAAGACATTAGAGGAAGTTCATCATGGGGGAAAGATGTCAGTCGGCTGGACAAAGGGGTGCGGGATTTCCAAAATCAATGGTTTTCATCTAAATTTAGAAAGGAGATTGGAAATGGTATGGAGACTAGTGTTTGGAACAATTATTGGAGTGATGGGGGATTCTGAAAAATCGTTTTAGTCAAACATTTTAGTGTTACTTGATAAATCGAGCAAGTTGGGGGAAGTAAATATAGTGGGGGAGGGTTTGAGGTGTTGGGAATGGAGGTAGAGTAGAGAATTGACGCAACAGAAATTGGTTTCATTGAATGAATTGATGGAGGTAACAGAAAAGGTTGAGTTAAAGGTCAATGGACAAGGTAAGTGGTCTTGGGCGGATGGAATGTCAAAAACTTATTTGGTAAATGCTTATAAGGTGCTTATGTTAGGAATTACAAATATGGCCAAACTATGCATGAGCTAAGCATAAGTACTTCAAAACAAAGTAGCTACAAAGGACAATTTAAGAGAGGGGTACTTAGTCAAAGTTTGACTTATTGCGTTGTAGGTTGTAATGGAGAGGAATCGGCGTCTCACCTCTTCTTTGAGTGTCCGGTGTTTGCTAGTATATGGTATGCAATTTGCAAGTGGATTGGTGTTAGCTCTGTTTTGCATAATGAAGGGATGATCAGTTCAATCAATTGGCTGGATTGATCGGTGGAGGGAAAGTGTTTGAATATAGAGCTATAGTGGCATGGTTCGTTTGTATTTGTGTAATTTGGAATGCGGGAAATGGAAAAGTTTTTCACAACAATGAAGTGAGAGTGAAAAAATTAGTAGAAGAAGTAAAAAATTTATCATGGAACTGGCTGAAAATTAAAGCCAATAACCTCAATTACACTATCTCTAAACCATGTCTGAATCTAGGGACTTGTCTATGCATAGTCTATAATTTTTTAGACGCAAAATAGATCTTGTACTGGTTGAGGAAGGTGAGGTATGGCCAAAGTGATGTATTGATGCATTGGTAATGGATTCCATTTGATCTGTGTTCAATTGTTGTATTCTGTTGGTATGCACTATTTGATGGGACAGTAGAGGAATGAGGAAGAACATTAATTGTGGGGATAGTAGAGGAACTAGTGAAACATTTTTTTTCTTCTGTCAAATGTAATGCTGAACTTTTGTTTAAGTGTTAGGCAATGGTGGAGGCTAGGGGGATTAAGGCGCTGTTTTAATTGTCTCTGTGAAAACGATTGTTTTACTGTCATTATTTGTTGGTGTTGAAAGTGGGAGAATTGTTACGGGGAGATGCACTGTTCTTGCTCTTATTTTGGGTGTAATATTTGTTCACTAACCATGTCTTGTGCTAGTGGTGGACAAACGTGTATGATGTGTCTGAAATTTAAAGTTAAAGCCTTGCAACGAGTCTTCATGAACTTTGTATCAGAAGTATCAGATATATATGATGTGGCTTTCAGTTGTGATTCATAATGAAACAAAATTTTCATAATTAAACCACACCTAAAAAGATCTTGGTGACTGAATTTACTTATTTTTCAACCACATTATATTACTCAATAGCATCATGAATTATGATTTTGATCTTGAATCATTTTTCATTTTTAATCCTTTATCAGGCACAATGGATTGAGCTTTTGTGCATTAGAACCGGATGGCTTCTACAAACGTTGGTTATTCTGGTAAGCATATCAATGTTAAAGCTGTTAACTTTTATGTTTAATTTTTAAATGCTGCAAATGATTGACTTTCATATGATTCTTGCTTCTTGTAGATCATCCTGTAAAAGCTACATTTGCTGATTTTGACCCAACGGCCGGACCATTTTGCCATATATGTATGATTTGTGAGTTATGATTGATATCAACTTTGTTTTTACTGTTTGTTTTGTTGAACAAATTTTTCCTCACTTTCCAAGGCAAATCGGATCTCACTTAGGGTCTGTTTGAATTGACTTATTTTAGCTTATCAGTTGACATAATTACTTGTGAGACTGTTTAGGAGAGTCTAGCAAGTTTGTTATAAGTATGTTTTCATTTGAAGTAAATTGGGTTATAAAAGTTTTCCGTGATTCTGTGATATATTCGAAAACTTGTTTCTTGTTCTATCAATGATAGAAGAAGTTGACTTATTTCTTCTTGAAACTTTTCAAATGCTGTCTGCTAAACCTTAGGTTGACTTATTTGAAGAACTAATATTGCTCTTTTGGTTTTTTCTGTTATTTTAGAAATGATGGATTTCTGGAATGAATGCTGAGCAGAAAGAAAGAAAAAGTCAATCCCATTCAATCGAATCACTTTATACTTCATATAGACCTGCATAGTTGCATATACTCGAGAAAGAGAGCTTCGTTGTTAGGTCCAATCAGTGTAAGCTTCTTAGCTGCAATTTCTTAATTCACATGTTGAAACCTTAAACGGTGTATAACTTGAAAAGAATGACGGTGACTGGCTTAGAGCAAGGTGCGCAAAGCCTACTGGTATAGGTGCAATATAATGGTAGCAGCACAATGGCATACATCATGTTGCCATGTAACAACATTATTCAAAATTTATAAATTGAGCTTTTTGAAGTCTTTCTTCCTTTGTTGTAATTTTAAACAGGTCTTTAGTGCAAAGAAAAGTATTAGCAAGGATACTAAAACTTATAGACTGCTTATGTAACTCTACTGTTTCCCTTTCAATATTCATCTCTCAGTTCAACATGTATAAATCTCCATTGATCCGCCGGCATCTAGTGTTATTGTAGCTGCTGATTAGTTCGTTTGGCAGTAATCAATGTCACCAGAAAAATCTTTAGAATGCTGCATCTGAAGATCTTTCTTTAGTTATATTGGTGGCTGCTTCCATATACTCTTTCTGTACTTTATGTTTTAGGACAGATTAATTTTAAAGTGACTTAAAATTGTACCAATATACCTATAGTTTTGACCCTTAGGAGTACTGAATGGCATAAATAAAATTGAATAAAGAAAATACAACAATAAAGTCCTGTATATTTTGTGGCTCTTTCTGTATAGTTTTGGAATTTGATTTCGAAAGTTTATTTCTTGAAATTTAAATTCTGGATATAGGATAAAAAACATGCAATTTATTCTAAAGTGGTGTATTCCAAAAAGATAGTTGGCGTGTTTAGAAATAAAAGGGATCAATTATAAGGCTTAGGTCCATTGCCTACTGTAATGAATTAGAGTACTGATCTTTACCAAAATGGTTTTGCTCATTCCCAAGTGAAATGACCAAAATGCCTCTGCATGAGTTAACACACGCTAGTGCAAATCTCATTCACTCTCAGCATGAGTTAACTCACGCTAGTGTAAATTATGTAAATCTTTCCGTGAGTTAACTCACCCAAATTTAACACTAGCGTAAGTTAACATGCATAGGGGCAATTTGGTCATTTTCTTTGGGAATGAGCAAAATTATTTGGGTAAAGAGCAGTGCTCATGAATTACTACTACACAACGTATTCAAATCTAGGGTCACTTTAATGAGGATTGTTGTTCTGACATTTGATATGTCTTAGCAACACAAGTAAAAGACCAAAAAAACCCAGTGGCAGTTAACTGCCGCTGGTTTTGTAGTTATAACCTAACGGTAGTTAACTACCGTTGAGAGTATTTTAGTAATTTACCTGTGTTATTAGGAACTTCTGAATGTCAAAAAAGCAATTGTTCACTTTAATCATTCATTTGTTGACTGTGATGTAAGACTAAATTATCAAATTCTTTGACCAACGAAGATTTAGGTAGCCGAAGCCAGAAGGAGTTAGACTCTCATAAGTCACAACATGATGAATCAATCAACGTCCAAAATACCTATTGAAAATATGATTAACGAAAATATGATTACCTTTTACATTTTGTATCCGCCACACATCAAATATGATTAACGAAAATATGATAAAATAGAATTGATAAAAAAGAATAGCAACATTATCAAACACTGTTCTAGCTTCTTACAATAGTATTATTGTTTAGACAAACTTGGGATCACACTTAAACCTCGTTACACGAGCAATTAAACAAGATCCAACAAAATTTTCAAATTTTATAATATCTGCAACATTTTGGATTCCTAAAGTGATTTCCTTCACAACTACTCCCTTCCCCATACAAGAAGTCTAATAATCTAGACGTTACCAATGTTTCACAGTACTCAATAAAGCATAGTACTAACTCATACCTACATGCATACATAGACACACATCATGAATTTTGACGCAATGCTGGAGGTGGCAAATGGTTTGAATACCAAAGAAAATTCATGATGTCCATAAGCGTGCAATGGTTATGCCAAATATGTTACTAACTTTTATTATCCTAGCTACTGGTACCCTTTTATTCTTTTTTCCACTAGTACTGTTTAACTGTTCTTGTTAGGTCTTTTTGCAACAACATAAAATATTGATATCATTTCAAATTGGGTTATACTAATAATTATATAAACGTTTCCTTTCATGTATTATCATATAACTAGACATCTTTTAAAAGGTCATTTAACATCTTTTTTTAAGTATTTAAAAGATCATCATCATGTACATATTTTCAATACTAATTACTCTAAACATCTTGTGAGCAGGTAGGAGGGAAATTAACTTTTGAGAGATTATCATGGGCCTACAGATCACGAATTAGTTGGCAACCAACTTAAAACATGGTTACATAAAAAGGTTGAATTAAAGTAAAGCGTTTATGAGCTATGCTTCTTTGAATTGGAATCATATTTAGCATCTCAAAAGATTTTTTTAACCCTTTCTTAGTTATGATAATCTTCTTCTAATAAACCTTTTGGTGTAAAGCTTCTATTTTTATTTTTTTTAATAAAACCCTGCTCTTCCATAAGTAATTTGGACTAATGGATACAATCGTTGTCCAACTAACCAACAACTTAAAATCTGTTAGCCATACACAATTTTATATTTTAAATCAAGTGATGTAAAAACATTTAGACTTGATACGGATGGTGCCTTAAAGAAGGTGCAAATGCGGGTCCGGAGGAGTGTTTAGAGGTGAAGATAGTGATTGGATTTGTGGATATCCCAAAGGTTTGGGAGTGTGTTTGAAGGTTTGCTATTGGCGTGTATCCATGGTTTCATATTGACGCATCAATGGTTTCAAACCTCCTATCTAAACAAGGAGGTTCAACAACTAGATGGAGTTTAAAGCAAAACATTTGCGGCTTACTTATTTTGAAATTGGAGATTCAAATTGGTCCTTCATATTTAGAGGTAAACTATTGTGCATATGCATTGGCGAACATATAGCTTGTGAATGAGGTTTTACTTTGATTTTATATCAGCGATTCCATATGCAGATTAGTTCATTATGTTAGCAGATATTATCAACTATGCGAGTTGTGATACTATCGTTTTTTTTAAATCTCTTAAGTAAAGTATCATATTCGAGTCTTGTGGATGAAAGAAAACGTGGTTGAGAAGAGAGACTTCATTAAGAGTGATTATCTATATATTTCAACAAATTGATCATTGACAAAAGAAAAAACCAATAAGTACATCACACTAATAACATTGTTCAAAATAAAAACCAAAAAAATTGATATTGAGACTCTTCTTAAGGAAAAAAAATCTTAAAATGACTTATTTGGGATGTCAAACTAATTGTAGGAAATATGCATGTTTTGGGATTAATCGAATAGAATGTCCAAAAAATCTTATTTGTAGAGATTTCTTCAAACGTCTACTTTTTTTTTTGAAGGAATTCAAACGTCTACTAAAAATTCTAATTATAGCAATGTTATATATTTATTTTTCAAAAAAAGGACATTTAGAGGTGGCAATGACACCAGCAGGTGAACTCAACCCCACCACCTCTTGAAATAAAATCCAAAAAACCTAAGAGGCAAATATATATTTTTAGATATATAATTAAAATTGAAGAGAAAAGATATATAATTGAAATAACAATTATTATATTACTATTTAAAAAATTAAATTAACTTATATGTTCCCAATCCAAGTTATCCAACTATAAGAGAGGTAAAAAAAAAAGTTTTGTAAATGTTTATGAAAATTAAAATCCATGTTATCCAACTATAATTTTCTTTTTATACCAAAAAACAATAATTTTCTTTATATTCTCTTCACCAAACACTACTCCCTCTCTCCCACATTAAATGAACTATTTGACAATATACATTATTGATCTGATAAACTTTGACTATATTTTTTATTAATATATAAAGATAAATAATATCATATAAGATGTTGTTAGATTCATCTTGATGAATATTTTCAAGATGTGTGTGACAGAGTCAACTGTGTCAATTAAATAAAGATTTTAAAAATAAAAAACATGTATTGATATGTGTGACAGAGTCAACTATATCATTTAATATGGAATGGAGTGGTATACTTTAATTTCAATTTTCATAAACATTTTCAAACTCTTTTTCTTTTCCAATTCCTCTCTTCCTTCCATATTCTCCACCACATCTTTAATTTTCTTTCCTTTTCCCCTTTTTCATTTCTTATCCTCACACTTTTTTTCCCCTCTTAGTACAAAAGAACTTCATTGTCCCATTTACCTAAGACTTGCTTTGTCTTACCCTCTCACACGCTCCTATAATAATAATCTTTTACTACAATCTCTTTATATTCATTTACTTGCACTCTTTCATTTAACACAACACACACTTCACTTTAAAGTCTTCAAAAAAAAAATGCACCAAAACACCACACAAAAATGCTACTTTACTTTACCACCATTACAGATCTGAAACTCCATGAATCTTCAAAAGAACAGATTTTGATTTCTGGGTTTTGTTCTTTGGCCTATTGGGTCATAGAAAAACCATTCTTTTTTTAAAATTTCTAATAAAAAAATATGGGGTCTAGTAGCAGCAAAACCAGCTCTTCTTGTAGCTCTTCATCTTCTTCTTGCAGTTTAAGAAAAGGTCGATCCAAACGGTATAAAGGTTTTCCTTCTTATTGTCTTGGAACAACTTCTGGATCTCGTGACAGTGATAATGATGACCAGGTAAATTTTGTTTTCTTGTTTTAAAATCCAATGTATCTTCTTTTTGTTCTGTTTTAAGTTTTTTAGTTCATCTTTGAAAATTATTATGTTTGTGATTGGATTTTGGATTGTAAAATGAAGATTGTTTACTACTAGGATCATATTGATAAGGATTGAAACATGTTGTTTTTTTGTTTCTTTTTTACTGTTAGTTGAATTTGATTTTTAATAACAAGCATTGTCAAGATTTTTATGCTATTTATCTTTTAATGGAAAAAATTATATGATTTTTTTTTATTCCACTATTGAATTTTCAGTTAATTTAGATTTTTATGCTATTTAGCTTTTATTGTAAAAAACATTTATTTAATTTTTTTATTCCATGATTGAATTTTTAGTTGTTTATGAATGTATTTGATTTGATTTAAAATGTAATAATCAATGTCACTACTTCCACTACATTAGAGTTGCTTATTATGAGCCTAGCTCAAATGGCAATGCCGATAGTGCTAGGTTGGACACCATCCGAGTTTGAATCCAAGAGCTCACAGTTGTGTGTGAGTTTCAGGTGGTACTTGCCACTTCGACCATAGACCAAAAAAGTTGTTTATTATGAATTTATTGCATTAACTACTGTTTTGTTCTTCAAAAAAAATAATTATTGTTTTGTGTGTCTATTCATTCATGATAAAAAACTATGATGTGGAAATGAAATTTGTTGGTTGGTTTTGTTTTGGTTATCCTTTTACATCTACCATTTTTGTGGTTGTTTCTTTCCTTGCAATTTACGTCTGAAAGATTACCAATAAATAATTTCTTAATAGAGTAAATAAGTAATTTTATAAACATCTAGAAAGATGGAATATTTTCATAAAAAATAAAATAAAATAAAAGATGAAATATTATTTTATACAATAATAAACCTATGATAACTTTAGTTTGTTGATTTCTTCTTATGATTCACAAGTTTTTGATATTTTGTTGTATCATGACATTTTTGGCACTATGTCTATATCAGTCTATCCTGTTGTCAGCCTCATTGTGCCATCTAGTTTTTTTTTTAATTACTTTTATTCTTATTATTTGTTTGATATACTTTTTCATGTTATGAAATGTCTTTCTCTTTTTGTTGTGTTCATAATGTATTAGTAACATATTTGGTTATTGGTCAAAGTTTTGTGGTAATTGCCTAACTCTAGTTTGCAACGCATGCTTTAGGTTTGTGATCAGAATAAAGTAAATGGAAGTGATGATACATACACCAGCAGCAATGAAATTGACTCGGATGAAGTGAAATCAGAGTCTTTCAAAAAAGTTAAACCTGAAGAAATACCTTGTATGCCTTCTAACATTGATCTTGATGAGTGGAGTCGCACTGAATCCAGAACCGCTAGCAGCTCTGCACATGGTTCTTCAACTCAGTCCACAAACCCTGCAAGTCGTTTCCTTTCTCGTTTTAGTATCATTCCGGGTAATATAAGCTTCAGACTTAGCAGAACCACCAGTTTAGGGTCATCTCGACCTTGTCCTGTTTCATCGGCAAGTCTTTCGATATTTAACAATGAAGATGAGCTTAGTCTGCATCCACGGCCTCATGGAAGTTTGACTAATAGAAATGAAACTCAACAATGTAGTGACTTGCTTAATGCGTCTTTTGTTAATCGAGTCCCTATAGAGAACCATGAAAATACTTCTAATAATTTAAGTTCAAATGTCCCGACATTCAGTTTGGATCGCAACTTGTCGAGTCCAATGCTGTCTCCTATCCAAGATATGGTTAGAGATGGATATGCTACGCGAGACATGCCTGGTGTGAACATGTTTTCTCCAAGAATTCATAATGAGACAGGAAATGCTGAGACTAGACATATAGATAGACGAAATGGAGCCCGAGAACCTGTTGATCGTAATGTTCGTTTCAGCCGAACTTTAAGTGTCGGAAGGCTTCGTGATAGAGTTCACCGCCGATCAGGATTGGCTGACTTCAACTTTTGCCCTCTGCAACAAGAGAGAGAACTGAGAGATGCTAGTGAGGATAATGGAAGACAAGTAGGGGAGAGGGGTACAAGAGTGTCACCATCTGATCGTAATGCTTTAAATTCTCATACTACATCCGGATATCCTTTACCAAACATATCTAGCTCTCCGCTTACCACCCAAGACTATGAGGTCGAGGCTTCAAGGTCAAGAGAAACTAGATATCAGGATCTACTGGAACATAGGTCCAATTTCCTCGAACGGAGAAGAAGAATACGATCTCAGGTTTGTGGTTTTTTCTGAACTTTTGGTAACAGCCAACGATTAAATAATTTGTCTAGTACAACCTTATAATTGATAAACAAAAGTTTTTGCCTAGATAGGTTTGATAATGGCATAAATAATTGAATTATGAGATTTTGATTATAAAAAAAAGAACCACTACGATTTGGAGTAACTTTGATGGAAACATCTGTAATGACTCTTTCTCAATGTCCTGGATTTTTTCAAAGTTAATGATCATCATTTTGAATGACTTAGGTTCGTGCTCTTCAGCGGTTGGGTAGCCGGTTTGAAAATCTTTCTGGACATGACAGATCATGTATCTTGTCTGGTCAACATAGAAACGGTCGTTGTACATGCAGATTAACTAGTCGCGATAACAATTCAAATTCAAATGATGATACAAATGCTAGAGCTAGCATATCAAGAATTGTTATGCTAGCTGAAGCCTTATTTGAGGTAAATTTAATACACTCTTATTAGCTATTTTTGAGGCTATTCATTATATTTATATAACTTGAATATTTGGTGCATACTTTTATTAGGTTCTGGATGAAATTCACCAGCAATCAGTGGTTTTATCTTCCCGCCCTTCTGTATCTTCTATCGGATCTGTTCCTGCACCTGCCGAAGTTGTCGAATCCTTACCTGTCAAATTATACACAAAGTTGCAAAAACATCAAGAAGAGCCTGTACAGTAAGTGTTCTGGCTTACCCATCACCTGCTGTCATTCTTTCAAACGGCTTCTTAGGATTTTTTCTCGCTTTCTTGCACACTTCCAATTTCTTTTATTTAGTAGTACAAAAATTTTCTCTTTCATTTGATGTGATTTGAGTTACATGTAAGATAAGATTTAAATTGATCATAATGTGCATTTTTAATAGTTTGTGCATTTTACAATATGGTTTATGCTGATTGGTTATGGTTATTCTTTAATTTCACAGATGCTATATATGCCTTGTGGAGTATGAAGATGGAGACAGCATGCGAGTACTGCCTTGCCATCATGAATTTCATACAACATGTATAGACAAGTGGCTGAAAGAGGTTCACAGGTATGCCATATTAGGAATTATGGATCTTCTTCTGTTTAACATTAACAATACAGTTATAAACATCAAATTCATATTAAAAAAGTTGTTGCTGCTTATTGCATATAGTCCTGCCAATTTAGTGTAGTATAAGCATGTGATGAAGATAAAAAAAAAATGATACCAAACTAACAAAAATTTGTATTTAACTGTCCATGAGTTGTCGGTTCAGTGATAAGAGTTTTAACTTGTATTTCAAAGGATGGAATTCAAATATCCTCATAGACCACTATAAAATGACCAATATTGTTACTATAATAAATAATAATTTCCCTAGCTCCAACTTTCTTTCAAAAAATTACAGAATTTTACAGAAAACTATGGCAAGCATGCTGCTCAGGCTCCATCATAAATCTTATATAGGAGCTTTTTAGCAATAACTCTTGCCAATTCATTTCATATGAACACCTTTATGTGGTCCCTCGTATGATAAATGTTGAAACTCATCTTCAAATTCGTCTTTACATGCTTTCTTTAAAAAAAATCATCTAATTATGCTCTGATTTTTTTCATGCCACTATCCTTTAATTGTGCAATAAATAATTATGTTGGTAACTTTACATTACATGGGACTGACTCCACATGTGATAGAGATTTGTATTGGAAATGTGCATCTTTAACTTTTTGTATACTATTATTATTCCACAGGGTATGTCCACTATGTCGGGGAGACATTTGTATATCAGATTCACTACCAACAGAGAACTAAAGTTGCAAATTGTTAATCACAATATACACTTATGTAACTATGTGTATCAGAATTAGCTCAACCTTGTATTCTCATCTCATTGTTGTCAATGATTATTTGATCCAATTTCTCAATAATAAACATCAAACATTGATAGCATACAGTGAAGAAAAATCTTCCTCTAATCGACACAGTGAAGATGGCTCTTGATTCACTGATGTAACTGCGTGATACTGATACAGTTACATGTAGTTAATAATATCAACTGTATTAATTTGATATCAGACGCCTTAAATTTCACATCAACTAAATCAATTTTAAATCATCTCTGTGCATGTTTGGCAACAATATCATGGTAGGGTTGGCATAATCAAAGCGAGTCATGTGATTTTACAAAGGCTACTTGGTGCATGTTTGGTATCGGGTGAATTAGTCGAAATCATTGCAAAGAACTCACCATGATACCAAACAACACAAATGTAGTGTTTACAAGATCACAATGGCTTACTTTGATTATGACAATCTACCGTGATATCAAACATACACTTTGAGGAATTCGGTTCTCGAAAAAGATGGGATGGATTGCAGGCTATTGTCTGTTCCTTATTGAGTAATTCTGCCAACATGTTGTACTAAAAAAAGGTCCTTATTGATTATACGCCATACTTTTGTTTTCTCCACATTTGTGAAACTTACATGATTACACAAAAGCAGGGAGAAAAGCTAGTCAAATCAGTTCTCTTTTTCTTCATAAAAACTAGGGGAATTGTTGATTTTAACAAAGCATCTTTGACCAAGTGCTTGAAATTGTTGATTTTAACAAGTGCACGCGTATAACGTACTTTCACTTTTCAGAGGAAAAAAAGGGAAAAGGGTAAAGAAACTTTGAAGTGTAGTGTGAGAGTAGATAAGGAAGTTGTCTAGTTAATTGTGGGAGTGGTGATTTCCTATTGTCTCCTAACCAACCGAATCTAAAAAAAGAACAAATAACTGTGGTTTGTACAACCTAGTCTGCCTCGTTTTGTTTTTTGTTGTCTGGTTAAAGTTGATTTCATGTAGAATCTCCATTCAGTGCTGCTAGTATATGTTTGGTGGTACACCAAAAAAATGTGTGATTTGAACAATAAAACTAACACTCGTAAGCGTGTATTACAAAGAGCAAAATTTGGAGGGCTACTCAAAGTAGACATCACCTAGAAAACATTAGAAGTTATCGTTTTTTGTTGTTGTTGTAATGTCTAAGATGGTCCTTGTCAATTTGGACAAAAAAATTGTTTTTTTGACATTCATTGTGTCTTAGTAACACAAGTAAATGATCAAAAAACCCAGCAACAATTAACTGCTGACGTGTTTTTTAGTTATAAGCTAGCGGTAGTTAACTACCGCTGAGGGTATTTTAGTCTTTTACTTGTGTTTTTAAGAAGTATTGAAAGTCATAAAAGCAATTGTCTTTGGACAAAACAAGAGAAAATAAATGTGTTTACTATCGAGTAATCTGTAAGTACAATTCAAGTTTAACGCCTAACTTACTTATGTTTAATTTCTGTTTAATTTCAATTTTAGAAGAGTTATTGGTCGTGTTGAGTATGGCGCATAGCCACACTGAAGACCTTATTTTATTAAAATGAGTGTTAGTGTACACTTCCCAACACACACATCTGAATATACTTTTTTTTATTGGTTAAAATTTATATTGGTCAATATGGTCTATGAAACCTACATAATTTGGTGGAATTTATATGAATTTAAATAAAAGTGTCGGATTGTGTGTGAGTGAAGATTATGTGTGTTAGAGAGTGCATTTCTACTTTCTGACATTATTCTTTAGTAAATATGAGATTCTTAACAAACTCTCCTCATGTCCAAGATTTGGTATATAGAGTGTAACTCAAGTGATACGGCAACACAAAATTTGATATCCTCATGTAGCACATTTAATTGTGGATAGACAAAAAGCTAAAATTAATCAGGTATATGAAAGATATATATACATGAGTAAAAAAAGGTTAATGGCATTTTTTTTTCTTTTTTTAATATCGAATGTTTGGTCTTCTATTTTCATACTTGTTCTAACAATGTTTTTTTTCTCTTTGCATTAAATGATGATTTTTGACATAAAAATAATAATGTTAAGTTAAAGTCGTTAATGAGTAACGTCAGAGGATGAATCATTTAAAAAAACTCAAATTTGTTTGTGTGGTGAAGAGAATTGATTTTGATAGAATTAATTTTGGTTAAAATTGATTCTCACTAGAAGTTATTTATGTTTGTATACATTATTTTTGTGTGTAAATCTAGTATCATCTGCGCGCACAACTCTATAGACTAATTCCTCGAGCCTTGTGGGACTCAAATGAGGGAAAAACTCTCCCTAAGATTTTTAACCATGATGCATGCACTATGAAGCCCGGATACGTAGTACGGATACGGGTACGATACGATATGGGTACGCCGATACGTAAATTTTTTAAAATTAGGATACGATACGACTAAGACTAACAAAATATTTATACTAAAATTTATATGCATGTAAAATACTTCAAAAAACATTGATTACTCTTCAATACTATATAATCATAAAAGTCACAATTTAAAATTTTTTTTACATGTGATCAAAATAAAAAATGTAAAGTTTTCCCATAAATCATATTCTATTTTCATTCATATGTTAGATTATCTCCTCTCTTGTTCCTTTCATCCACCAAAAACATAATTTTTAATTGGTTATCGAAAAACAATTATAGTGATTCATATCTTAAATTGAATCATATACATCTCCATTGAATTTTCACAACACAGTCTCATTTTTTTTACACTTCATTTTTTTTCTTCAGGATACGTCTATGTGAAGTATCTTATAAGTATATGTATGTATCTGTCAAGTATCTTATGAGTATCCAATAGAATATATATTTTAAATTAAAATAATTAATTCTGATACTCCGCGGGTACATATCCGAGAGTATCTGCGGAGTATCGGTATCCGATACGGGTACGTCTCCATTTTGGAGTATCTGGGCTTCATAGTGCATGCATGACCAAAGTTGGATTCGAACTCAAGACCTTTGTTAAGTTAGAAAAGACTCATGTCATATCATCTAAGCACTTTTTGATGTGTTTGTATACATTTATGTAAAAGTAAGTTGAACTATAAATTTGTGTGAAAAACAAATCTAGAATCAAGAGCTACAAAATTCTAGCTTCAAGTATAATTAATTTTGGAGGCAGAATCAATTTTATTTGAGAGTAATCAAACATATAATTAATTATACACATCAAAAATCAATTTTGGTTCCATTAAAAGTAAAATCAAACATACACACGGTGGAATTCCGACTTCCAAAGCGCTCTTTCTTGGCCTAAAGGTAAACACCAAACAATAAAAAACTTAATTTTTAATTTAAAAAGTATATTTTATCTTAAATTAAACATCTTGGACAATAAATCTTTTTTATATGCCAAAAATCATAATTTTTGGGGGAAAAAAAATATAGATTGGAATCAAAATTACAAGAAATAAAAAAATTGAATTAAAAAAAAATACTGTTTTGAGGAGTGAAAAAGAAACTAAGACAGAGAGAACAACACTGAGTTGAGTTGCTGAACGAGTTTGAATGAGTTTGAGTGAAAGGTGGTAGAAAGGTAACAAAACTGTGAACGAAAATGAAGAACACAACCGAAGATGCTACTTCCACACAAGATCTCGACCCACAAAGCGACCACAGCTCCGATTATTTACCCCAACCACAACCCCGCCGTCTACGCGGCTTCGCCGCCACGGCGGCGGGGACAAATTCGACCGGAAAAGGAAAAAAAGAGCGAGAGAAAGAGAAGGAACGAACGAAGCTCCGGGAACGACACCGTCGAGCTATCACGAGTAGAATGTTAGCTGGACTCCGTCAGTATGGTAATTTCCCTCTCCCAGCGCGTGCTGATATGAATGATGTACTTGCTGCTCTCGCGCGTGAGGCTGGTTGGATTGTTGATGCTGATGGAACTACTTATCGCCAGTGTCTCCCTCCTTCCAACATGGTTGGTTGCTTTCCTTCTTTTTCTTTCAATTTTGATGATTGAAGGCGTGTCCGGTGTCTGTGTTAGTTCTTTTGATTCTTAATGTTTATGTTTTATTATCCAGGGATCATTTGCTGCAAGGTCAGTTGAAAGTCAACCATCTGGTGGTACTTTGAGAACTTGTTCGGTTAAGGAAACACTAGAGAATCACTCACCGGGACTTAGAATTGATGAATGTGTGTCACCTTCATCTATTGATTCTGTTTTAATTGCAGAAAGGGACTCTAAGAATGGAAACTATGCAAGTGTAAGCCCAATCAATTCTACTGACTGCTTGGAGGCTGATCAGGTATCATATTTGATGCAGATGCAGATGAATTCGTAAAAAATTGCATCTTTGACTGTTATCCTCACTGTTTTTCTAGTTTCTGTTGATATGATATCGGAAATTTGATCAATTAATTCACTCAGCATAATCAGATTCTCTGCTCTGGTGTTTATTGATATACTATTGGTTGAAGATTGTAAATTAGACATTCTTAAACTATACTTCTCTAAGGAGCCAATGTTGTGAACCAATTGCATAAAGCTTATTTCATTGTATGTTAGTGTTTTTAACCCAAGTGGTGTGTTTAAATTTATAATGTGGATGTCGAGAAGTGATTGAACAGGACCATCTAAATTTGTAATTTATTGATGCAGCTTATGCAAGATATTCATTCTGGGGTGCATGAAAATGACTTCAATTGCACACCATATGTTCCTGTTTACATAAAACTCCCAGTAAGTGTCTCGTATTTATTGTTTGCTTAAAGTTTAGCTAGCATCCAACCTGTGTAATAAGTTCTAGACAAAAAATAATAGTACTTACAGGTTTCACTTAGCGTGTCCTTTTGAGGCCTTAACTCTGTTTGCCTTGTATTTGATCACAGGGTTTCTAAAATTAGCCTTTTATTGCAGGCTGGTATTATTAACAAATTTTGCCAGTTGATGGATCCTGAAGGCATTAGGCAGGAGCTAATCCATATTAAGTCCTTAAATATTGATGGTGTTGTTGTGGATTGTTGGTGGGGCATTGTTGAAGGCTGGAACTCCCAGAAATATGAGTGGTCTGGGTATAGGGAGCTTTTTAGTATAATTAGAGAATTCAAGCTGAATATACAGGTATATTTTTTAATTGCTCATATCCTATCATGTTATACATGCTTCCATTCTTCAAAATGGAAAATTTATCTAAAATGATCATGACTTTGTCTATATATAATCTATGATACATGATGATTAATAGGACCAACCAAATCATTTATTTTCTATTACAAGAGTGTCATTTCTGGTTAGGAATTTTGTTAAAATTAGAGTCCTCCCTATAAAGTTCTTAAACTATTACACTACATGAAGGACTGAATAGGGAACACAGAGAATGTGGCGAAGTACGGAGGGCAAATGTAGTGGTTGGATGATGTCAATTGTATTATTTCTTAATTCTTAAATATTTGTTTTCTTTCAGCGTGATAAATAAGATTGTTTCCCTAGCTTGGATAGTATGTGAAAATCAAACATCACATTGTTTTAAAATATGTCAGGAGTTCCTCTAATTGGAAAGCATCTTTAAAATATGTTTTGAAGAGGCATCTTTAACGTTGTTTGATAACCTATCTTGACTCTTACTTCAAATTCTGAAGGTTGTTATGGCATTTCATGAATGTGGAGGGAATGATTCTAGTGATGCATTGATTTCCCTCCCACAATGGGTTTTGGATATTGGAAAAGACAACCAGGACATATTTTTCACAGATCGTGAAGGACGACGAAATACTGAATGCCTATCTTGGGGAATTGACAAAGAGCGAGTTCTCAAAGGAAGAACTGGAATTGAGGTATAAAATATCTAATAGATTTATTTCTCTCATTGATTCAACTATTAAGTGCTCACTGCAGTCAAATGCCTGTTATTTATATTTACATACCAATTTCCAGTGTATCTGCATTTCACCTGATAGGGAAAAAACATTTGTTTCTTGTTTGTATGTGGTTATAGAAGATTCTGTATTTCATAGATTATATACTCTGTAAGTCTACGTCAATCATCAGTTACATATGTTATGTTTTTTTTAATTTTTTTCTGATTAGCCTTCTGCATTATATACAGGTCTATTTTGATATGATGAGAAGCTTTCGGACAGAGTTTGATGACCTGTTTGCAGAAGGTATGATTGATGCTGTAGAAATTGGACTGGGAGCATCTGGGGAGCTGAAATACCCTTCCTTTTCAGAAAGGATGGGGTGGAGGTATCCTGGTATTGGTGAGTTTCAGGTACCTCGTTCTTTTGGCCCCATTTCAAAACAGTTGCATTATTCTGAATCATAAATAACAGATGTGCTATTATATTCTATATGTTTGTAAGAAAGTCTGATTTTGTATATAATCATATATGAGCAGTGCTATGATAAATACCTGCAACATAGTCTGCGCAGAGCTGCCAAACTACGCGGTCACTCTTTTTGGGCTAGGGGACCTGATAATGCTGGGCACTACAATTCTATGCCACATGAGACTGGATTCTTTTGTGAGCGAGGTGATTATGACAACTATTATGGACGCTTCTTCTTACATTGGTACTCCCAGACTTTAGTAGACCATGCAGATAATGTTTTGTCTCTTGCAAACCTTGCTTTTGAGGGAACAAAAATTATTGTCAAGGTAGTTTATCTGGTATATCAGTTTTTCATGTTGTGGTTTTATCTTGTAATTGTGACTAAATTTGGATGATGTTAGTTGCTGCTGGTATTGATTGCATTCAGAATTGATAGATGGTGGTATGCCCTTTAATATGTGGCATTTACTATACAGTTAAAATTTAAGAGAGACCATTCATAGAATAAATGCTAATGGTGTATAATTTCCTGTCCCTTGAATATTAGAGATGTGTAGGACATAAATAAAAATTTGGTTTCAAAAAAAGGATAGTAAACAGAAAAAGAGGTCTGGAGTTATCTTGTGAGCTGTGAGAAAGTCAGCAAGGAAGTCAGATTTTATCACACATCTCAAAGAAAACACTCTCAGAATCAATCGCAGTTTCAAAAATCAATAACTGCTATGGAATAAATGTCCAAGTTGTATAATGGCATTTTCATGCAACAAAAGCCAAAAGAGTCGTAATTATAGTTGAGAGATGCAAGATATTCAAATCTTGTTGGTGAAGGATTGCAAGAGACTGGAAACCAGGAAGAAAACAAAGGAGGAAATACAACCTTAGTTTCACATATGGGGTAAAATTCAATCTCCGGAAGAAGAGGAATGCTACTCTGTATCTTATTTACTTTTGTGGCAAGCATTCTAATTTTAGAATTTCAATCTCCCATAAAAGTTTCTCTTCCTTTAAGTTTTACCCCTAAATCAAACATAGACTTGGCGTGAAAGTTTTAATGATACAATTTGGAATTAAGTTTATCCTTGATTTTTCATTCCATTTTAAGGGGATATTGAACTAATAAGAATTGCCTAATAATACAAAATAATTCTTGCTTGTGGTGTTTGCAAAAGCATGATTAAATTCAGTCTGTCGAAGTTATTCTATTCTGCAGTGTGGTTTAGTTGAGAAAAGGGTAAATTTGGGCTACAAAGCTCCTACCATAGCGTGGTTAACGGAAGCGTTGGATCCATTTGGGTCTATTGTAGATAGTCTTACTTTTGATTCACGACTCAAACTTGTGACTGATGTTCCCCTTGGTTGTTACATAAACTAAGTTCTGTTAATTCTTTTTAATATGTTAACGTGGCCATCCTTTATCTGGAATCATAGTTGGTAATAAATTTATTTCGGATACTTGTCTTATTCACTGCAAATTTTCTGTTAGAATTTCTTTTTGGGGTTGTGTACAAGTATGAAATCAGAAATCAGGATTTAACTATTCAATACAAAAAGGACAAATTAAGTTTAATCATAAACTCTTTTATGTTTAGCTGTTTAGTATTAACATTTTAACGTCAGGAAGCATGGTTCTCTGCACCACTTAAAAAATACATATCCTGCCATTGAAAGTAAAAGCATGCCAACTGAAGTTGTATCGTTCTCTCTAAACTTAATGAATAAATGCTGCAGGTTCCTGCCGTATACTGGTGGTACAAGACTCCTAGTCATGCAGCAGAATTGACTGCAGGATATCACAATCCCACAAATCAGGATGGATACTCTCCTGTGTTTGAGGTTCTGAAAAAACACGCTGTCACCATGAAATTTGTCTGCTTAGGATTTAATCCTTCCAACCAGGAAGCTAATGAGTCATTGGTTGATCCAGATGGCCTGAGTTGGCAGGTAATTTTAGTTTTACCACCTTAATCCAGCTTTGAAATAACTTGTATGATGGGTGAAGTGGTATCTTTTTAGATAGTTTGCAACTTTACATTGATTTGCATTACTTATTTTGATCAACTTGGTGTCATGCATGTTTTCATCCATTTGTTATGAATGGTGATTGTACAGGTATTAAACTCAGCTTGGGAACGAGGGTTGATCACTTCTGGAGAGAATGCAATCTTTTGTTATGATAGAGAAAGGTATGAGAGATTGATTGAGATGGCAAAGCCCAGAAATGATCCTGATCACCGGCATTTTTCATTCTTTGTTTATCAGCAACCATCTTTGCTTCAGGGAAATGTTTGCCTGTCAGAATTGGATTTCTTCATCAAATGCATGCATGGTAAGAGAATCCTTAGAATTCACTTTGATCTATTCAAGTTTTGTATTGTTTCTCTTTCTAGCAGATATTTTCCATTTTATTTTTATTAAAGCTTTTTATCCTTGCAGGTGAGATGACAGGGAATCTTTAATGGCCGCAAATCTTACTTTTTAACAAGGCCATTTTGTGGGGTGTAATTTACCCTGTTGTGGCTACATAGGGACATGCTTGAAAATTAATAGTTGTCTTCTCTTATTGTAGTGCAATGTCTTCTGTAACAACGGTAGCTATTTATATATAAAATATTTTAAAGATCTGCAAAAGAGCCATAACAACCTCGACATAATTTTACAACTTTTTTCGTTTTTTTTCTTCGATCCTTTTTTTGATAATAAGGTTCGATCCTTTAAATATCAAGATAGAGGAAATATGTATCGAAGATTTTCTGCATAATTTTACTTTTTGATGAACTTCTGCATAAGTCTATTGAAGTTGGATTTAGACCGTCATCATCATTCATCACTGGTGTGTTTCTATTCATATTTAATTTGTACCGTAGACGTCAGGATATATGAGGACATTCCAATAAAATTAAAATTATTAACTTAGGTGAGAATAACAGATTGTAGAAGGTCATTTGAATAGGTCCACCAATAGACCCCTTATTTTTTTGGTTACATATTAGGGGCTCCCATTGTTAATATGAAACTATGGATTTATATTTCTCTATATAGTATTTCAATGCATGCATGCTTCTTCTCAATTTCCAGTTTGGTCCACATTGTTTGTTGCAGTTTAAATAATATTATCTTCCAGTTTAAATAATATTATCTTCCTCAAGTTGCCTCCTTTGAGAGATCCATATGTAGTATTACATGAGATAGCAGCAAAAAAGAAAATGGAGAATCGTGTAGTTAAAATGTCCACATAATGACATATATAGCACTGTCACAGTTTGGCTCCCATCCCATGCATGTGTCGTGCTTCGTCTCAGTCTGTTCGTTCAATATTGACTCGACTTTTGAATATAATATCTTATTTTTGTATGTGTGGAGTTACTATACTAGTATTTAAATGCATGCTTCCTCTCTATTCCCACATAACTATCGAACACAAACAAAACTGAATAGCATAAACAACACACACTTTCTTCTATACCAAATGAAATCTTTTTCTTTGTTGTCACCTACATTTTTATACCTTCATCTTCTTTTTCTTTTTACCTTAAATTTAATGTGGTTTGACACAAACAAAGTTGCTGCATTAGGAAACCAATCAGATCATTTGGCATTGCTCAAATTCAAAGAATCAATAACCAGTGATCCATATAGAGCTCTTGAATCTTGGAATTATTCTATCCACTTCTGCAAGTGGCAGGGAATCACATGCAGCCCAATGCATCAAAGGGTTACAGAGTTGAACCTAGCAGGATATCAGTTACATGGATCTTTATCTCCCTATGTTGGTAATCTCACTTTTCTGATAAATCTCAACCTTCAAAACAATAGTTTTTTTGGAGAAATTCCACAGGAGTTGGGTCAGTTGCTACAACTGCAACAACTTTATCTCCTTAATAACTCGTTTACAGGAGAAATTCCTACAAACTTGACATATTGTTCCAATCTCATAGACTTGATTTTGGGAGGGAACAAATTGATTGGGAAAATACCAACTGAAATTGGCACTTTGAAAAACCTTCATTCATTCGCCCTTTTCGGTAACAATTTAACTGGAGGGATCCCTTCATCCTTCGGGAATCTTTCATCCTTAATGCGTTTTACGTGTGCTTCTAACAAATTAGGAGGAGATATTCCACAAGAAATATGTCACCTCAAAAACTTGACATTTTTATCTTTTGGTGAGAACAATTTGTCTGGTAAGATTCCATCTTGTCTTTATAATATCTCATCACTTGTTGTCTTTTCAGTAACAAACAATAACTTTCATGGGTCTCTTCCACCCAACATGTTCAACACCCTCCTTGATCTTAAAATATTAAATTTTGGAGGAAATCAATTCTCAGGTACAATCCCTGTTTCGATTGCAAATGCTTCTGCCATACAATTACTAGACATAGGAACAAACAAATTGGTTGGACAAGTTCCAAGTCTAGGGAATTTACAACATCTTGGCTTGCTAGATTTACAAGAAAACAATTTAGGTGACAATTCAACTATGGATTTAGAGTTTTTAAAATATTTGACAAATTGCAGCAAACTACATGCGCTTTCCATATCTGTTAATAATTTTGGAGGTCATTTTCCAAATTCCATAGGAAATTTCTCCACTAAACTTGAAAAACTATACCTTGGGATTAATCAGATATCTGGAGAAATTCCTGTAGAATTAGGACGTCTAGTCGGCTTAACTGTTTTGTCCATGCCACTTAACCAATTTGATGGAATTGTTCCATCTACTTTTAGGAACTTCCAAAATATACAAATTTTGGATCTAAGCAAAAACAAGTTGTCAGGATATATACCACCCTTCATAGGCAATCTCAGTCAATTGTTTACATTGGCTTTACCTAGTAATATGTTTCACGGAAATATTCCCCCTAGCATAGGAAACTGTCAAAAGTTACAATATCTAGATCTTTCTGATAATAAGCTTAGCGGAACCATACCTGTAGAGGTTTTTCATATTTTTTATTTATCAATTGTATTGAACTTGTCACATAACACTTTGAGTGGTAGCTTACCAAGAGAAGTGGGTATGTTAAAAAATATTGACATGCTAGATCTATCTGAGAATCATCTATCTGGTGATATTCCTAGAACAATTGGTGAATGCACAACCTTAGAATACCTTCAATTGCAAGGGAACTCCTTCAGCGGAACAATACCATCCTCTATGACTTCTCTCAAAGGTCTTCGAAGTTTAGACCTTTCAAGAAATCAATTGTCTGGATCAATTCCTGATGTTATGAAGAGTATCTCTGGTTTGGATTACTTGAATGTTTCTTTTAACTTGTTGGAAGGAGAGGTACCAACAAATGGTGTATTTGGAAATGTATCCCAAATAGAAGTGATCGGAAACAAAAACCTTTGTGGAGGTATTTCCCGGCTACATCTACCACCATGCCCTGTCAAGGGTATTAAACATGCAAAACGACACAAGTTCTGGTTGATAGCAGTGATAGTTAGCGTGCTTTCTTTTCTTCTCATACTTTCATTTATCATAACTATCTACTGCGTGAGGAAAAGAAATCCAAAGCGATCTTTTGATTCACCAACAATTGATCAACTAGATAAGGTTTCATACCAAGAATTACTCCAAGGAACAGATGGGTTCTCGGATAAAAACCTGATTGGATCAGGTAGTTGTGGTGATGTGTACAGAGGATATCTTGTGTCAGAAGACAATGTTGTTGCTGTAAAGGTCTTCAACCTCCAAAAAAATGGAGCTCACAAGAGTTTCATTGTTGAATGTAATGCACTCAAAAATATTAGACACCGAAATTTAGTTAAGATTTTAACATGTTGCTCTAGTACAGATTACAAAGGTCAAGAATTTAAAGCTCTAGTTTTTGATTACATGAAAAATGGAAGCTTAGAACGATGGCTGCATCCTAGGAATTTAAATGCAGAGACTCCAACAACATTGGACCTTGGTCGTAGATTAAACATCATTATCGATGTTGCTTCTGCATTACATTATCTTCATCGAGAATGTGAGCAATTGGTACTTCATTGTGATCTAAAGCCAAGCAATGTCCTTCTTGATGATGACATGGTTGGTCATGTGAGTGATTTTGGAATAGCAAGACTCGTTCAAGCCATTGATGGTACCTCTCATAAGGAAACTAGTACAACTGGAATAAAAGGAACTGTTGGTTATGCCCCTCCAGGTATATATATCCTAAATTCTTGAGTCTCCCAATATTTCTTTGAATCCTCGTATGTTTTAGTATAAAGTTAATATTACACTGGGGACATATTATATGTTAAGAGTTAATCTCAAACTCCATGAAAGTAGAAAATGAGTCTTATATATAGTGATAAGAAGGAATTATATTATTCACAAAATTTGAGTATTACAATGATTTACTATAGCCTTATAGAGTGTAACCAACAACTCTAACTCAACCACAGTTACTAACTAACTATACCTAACCAATACAACTATCTAATTCTGTTACAACAGTTAAACTAGTTATATTTCTTACAGTTACTTGCTACACAAGTAACACCTATATCTCAAGTTAATTATCCTTTTAACAGTATTAAAAACTTTTGTTACATGTTTTAGAGTATGGAATGGGTTCTGAAGTATCAACATCTGGGGACATGTATAGCTTTGGAATCCTTATATTGGAAATACTTACTGGTAGAAGACCCACTGATGAAGTTTTTCAAGATGGTCAAAATCTGCATAACTTTGTAGAAACTTCATTTCCTCGTAACATTATAGAGATTTTGGACCCTCATCTTGAAGCAAGAGATGTAGAAGTAACAATACAAGATGGAAACCGTGCAAATCTCATTCCATGGGTAGAGGAATCCTTAGTTTCACTTTTTAGAATTGGACTTATTTGTTCAATGGAATCACCGAAAGAAAGAATGAATATTATGGATGTTAATCAAGAGCTTAACACAATCCGAAAGGCCTTTCTTGCTGGTGAGATAAACTCATTTATTTATAGGCTTATTTGAATCATAAATACTCGTTAGTTGCTTATGGAATTAAAATTTGAATTTCAGGTTTTCGTACTCCTAGTAATTAAGTTGAACAGCATTTACAAGTCATTATGGAAAGGGAGGTTTTGCATCATGATGTACTTTTTTGAAGAAACTGCATGGTCCAACTGGAACTTGAGGAAATGCTTAGTTTACTGGTTTGTTATTCACTTAATTCTGGTAGAAACATTTGATTCTGTGCAATAGTTTTTGTATAAGTAAACAATATTGTTTGTATTGCTTTCTAATTCAATGAAGCGAGAATCTATATACTTCTCCCATAGTTATGTGCAATTGTGTTCAACGTAGATTTGATGCAACCTATTATGTTATCAAAGCCTAAAACAACCCAAAATTTATAAGAAAGCAAACATTTCAAATTGCTTCTATATATTTATAGTGAGCATGTAATAATCACAATTGAATTTGTAAATCTAATATACAGAAAAACCATATGGGGAATTTGTTTCAAAAACTTCTGTTATTCCTGATCAACATTGTGGAAATTGTATTCATAGTTGCATAGTGAAATATGAAATTGAAGCAAATGCTTATGTTGCTAGAGACGTTGATATTGGGAATCGGGTCCATTAGCGTGTCCGTAAGGCTGGTGATACTCCTTTTATGGTCACATCTAATAGTAATGTCATTCGTGCAACTTTCATTCTTGAAATGTATGCAAAATGCGGTAGCTTGAATATTGCAAGAGACCTGTTGAATAAAATGCCGAAGGGAAACATTTTTGCTTGGAAATGTTACCATGGTGAATATAGATTAATGCTTATAGTCAATATGAGAGGGATAGCAAGCCGCTTGATCTCTTTTTCGACATGTTTGCAGACATCCATAGTCCTGATAAGGCTACTTTTTTGAGTGTGTCGCGTGTTTGTGTCCATTAGTGCGCTTTGACATTGGGAGAGACTGTTCATGCTTATCTATGAAAAAAAGCATTACAAGTTACAACAGACAGATATTACCCTGGCAGTTGCTTTCATGGAAATGTATGCTAAGAATGGTGAATTAGGAAATGCACTAAAGGTTTTTAATAATAGTTTAGGAAAGAAAGATGTAGTGATGTGGACTAGAATGATAATGGTTTAGCCATACAAGGACATGGAAATTATGAAGGTAAGGTCCGTATGAGTATGTTTCAAATAATGCAAGAGGATGGTTCTCTGTCCCTGATCATATATTACTTACATTGGAGTTTTATTTGCGTATTGGTATGGTATAGTGCCAGAAAGAGAGCATTGTATGGATGAAGACCCACTGATGAAGATTTTGGACCCACATCTTGTATCAAGAGATGCAAAAGTAGAAATACAAGATGGAAACAATGAGAATCTTATTCCAAGTGTAGAGAAGTGCCTAGTTTCACTGTTTAGGATTGATATTTCCTCTAATAACGGCTGAGTTATTAAAACAACCACAATCTATCACCACAATTGAGTGTGCATATTACAGCTTAAGTTCAGTTAGTCTGTTGACCTTGTTAATTTTCAATTTATAATCAGTTAGTTTGTTAGAGCTTAACTTTGGTTTTTGACTAAACAGTAATTAGATAGCTATATATACGGATTTCTAATATTACCTTTAGTCATTTCAATGTAATCAGAATTACTCTACTCTCTATTTCCGATTTCACATTCAATTTTTCCGAATCCTCTTCAATGTCAATAAAGAACTCTACGTCTAATATGTTATCAGTGCCTTAAATAACTAAAAAATTATGAGAAGGCAAACATATCAATTTGCTTCTGTATATTCATACTAAGCATATCATAATAACAATAGCATTGTACAAGCCTCTCTACTAATGCACCAGACACTACTCCTGTTTGATGTAGCTATTATCACATCTTTGGATTTAGCATCAAATGATTTGAGTTCTAAATCTGAAGTACTGTCACAACATTGTCCATCTGCTTTGTTCATCTTTTGAAGTAAGGATTGCTTAATATGTGAATCCACCATCCAAGTTTCAGAGATATTTATTCCAGGGGAGCAATTTAGTGAGTTAGAACTGCTTAGACAATCCTCTTGTAATATATCTCCTATTCTAGACAATATGCTGAAGCCTAAATTTCCAAGAACTCTTGAATAAGCTTCCAAAATGGAATGTCCAATATCCTACAAAGATAACAACATACATCAAATCACATTACCACTGAATTAGGACCAACTTTTTAGCTACATGTATGACAAATTGGCTTGATCAACCGTTAGTTTATTTAGTTTAGAAAGGCTGGAATGTAGATGGAACAGATAAAAGTATAACAAAAAATATGTACTCGTATGTTTCATTAATCAGAATAATTTGTCAAATGCATTATACTAAAATAGTTACTTTTCCATATTGAAGTTTAGCAGCATCAAGAAAAGTTTGAGGAAGATTGGGATATCTGATTTTAAGAAGCTGTAAAAGTGTTTCAGCACGGTCCAATAATAACTCCAATTTATCAACTTCTGACAAAGGGCCCTTCACAAAAGACCATGAGGTTCAAAAGACCATAGTTCTCTCTTTCAACGAGAATATAACAGCTTCCAATTTATTAATGGTCTCAAGGCCATATGTTCGGATTTCAAATGAGCGGCCAACCCCAACATTGTTATTACAGAATTGCAGCTATTCTAAAAATAATATATACATATATTGAGTTGAATGTGTTAGTAATCCTTACAAAACTATGAAGTTTCAGATTTAGTCCATATAAAAATTTAATCTATTTTTAGTACTCACCTTTTATAAAATCATGGTACTTTTAGCAATCAAAAGAGGTTTTAAGAAAAATAAAATAAAATAGTCAGACTACGCGAAGTATTCAAACTTTAGCAATAAAAAGTAATAGGTTTTATGCAAAACACAATCAAATGCCAAGAAAATGTAAAGTGATAAATAATATATTTTAGGCAAAACTGCACTAAATCCTTTATTTATTTATTTTCATGCCAAATTATTCTTTTATATTTAAAAACGTTTATACCATTCAACTTTCATTTTTAGTTCACTTCTGTTATAAATTTGTGTACATGATCATTGAATTATACTATGAAGGATGTTTCAACACTCAGCACCAAATTAGACACTTGTAGTCAACAACAACGTCACAATCTTAGATAAACCTAATTGAGTTTGAATATGTTCACTAACATTTCTAACAGCTAATTTCCAACATTGGGCTCTCAATAAAGTTTCAAGTAATTATGAAAGGATTTATGTGAGTTTGAAGAATGGATTATCTTAGCTCAACTCCAACACTTTTGCAATAGGTATTTGGTGGTCAAAGTAATATTTTCTCATTTGGAAAGTGATATTGATCTGTTGCAGTCATACAATATTTCTTCAACCATTATTTGTAAAATTTTCGTTAGTGTTTGGTAGGAGTTCTTGTTAAAGATAATGAGGTGCTATCTTGTATTTGTGTAGGGAATACTGTTAGACAAGTCTCGAAGTGATACTTGCTTGTAACAGAATTTCTCAACATTTATAGATCTGCAAAAGAGCCTTGACAACCTCAACATAATTTTACAACTTTTTTGTTTTTTTGCTTCGATCCTTTTTTCTATAATAATAATACTTGGCGTAGTCAATTATAAGAATCAAGTGACTAATATCATAATGTATCCAATATGTTTTAATTAAGGCCATTATCTTGTAGTCATATAGCCTTCCATTACTAGAATTATATATTGTAAAGTAGAAATATAGATAATGATTTTTAGCAAAGGCATGTTCACATAGTTAAGAAACTTATTATGATGAACAATAGCTTAGTTCATGTTAATTTCGATGAGGCAATTTGACTTCTTAAAAAATCTTTTATCAAAGTTCAAGAAGCAATAAATCAACATTTTCGTATCGATTGGTTTATTCAGCTCAGCATAGTTTCCTTTTCACATCCTTTTTTGTATTTTAAAAAGGTTTTAGCCCTCATTTTGACATAATGTTACTTTCCAATATTCCACACCTAAAGAAACTTTTGTCAGTCAAGCTATTAGGGAAAAAAAAATAGAATTTATTTAAATAACAAACTGCACTGATTTTCAAGTAGGGTGCATTTAAGGTGAGAAAATATAAAAAATTTCCACTATATATAGAAAAGTAGATCTTTTGACCATTAAATCAAGTAGCACCACCATTGTTATCGTAGTCTACCTATATCAAATATCTTTTATTCATCTATACTTCTTTCTATTACGTTTTCTATTGCTATTACTTCTTTAGATTTGGCACCAAAATATTCAAATTCTAAATCTTAAGTACTATCACAACATTTGTCCATCTACTTCTTTCTCTATTAGGTTTTCTTCTCTGCCATATTCTTTTTTTATTCAAAACAGAAAACTACAGTTTTCTATCGAAAAGAGACATTATCATCACGCTGGAATTTAGATATTTCTATATAGTTAACGTTCGACTTTCTTTTAGTAGTGTTCTTTTTTTTTTTTTTAAATGAATAAAATAAAAGTACTCATATCATAAGAAAATTATATAGCAGATCATCATAAAATAAAAAGCAAATTACTACTAACATACTTCAAACTTTACATCGCATTCATCACTAGTGCATGCTTGCTTCCTTTCAATTTCCACACCAGTTTGGTCCACATAGTTTGGTGTTGGCTTAATCTTCCAGTTTAAATAATATTTTCTTCCTCAAGTTGGAAGACATGAAATAATATTATTTAAAACTAATTTTCCCATATTTTTTTAAGAAGTTAAACTAACCCATTTAAATTGACTTCAGAGAGAATCGAATCTAACACTTTCAAGAGAAGTACACCGTAAAGTCACAGTTTGGCTCCCATGTGCTGTGCTTCGTCTCTGTCTGTTTGTTCAATATTGACTTGACTTTCGAATATGGGCAATGATTTTTAGTGAGAATAATGTAAAAGCATTCCCACCATATAGCACACCACCCTTTGAATATAATCGTGTAAAAATTTAAATTTGCATTCACCAATAGTATTTAAATGCACATGCTTCCTCTCAATTCCCACAAAACTAAATAGCATAAACCACACACACTTTCTTCTAATCAAATGAAGTCTTTTTCTTTGTTGTTACCTACACTTTTATACCTTCATCTTCCTTTTCTTTTTACCTTAAATTTAGTAATGTGGTTTGGCACAAACAAAATGATGGCAGTGGCTGCATTAGGAAACCAAACAGATCATTTAGCATTGCTCAAATTCAAAGAATCAATATCCAGTGATCCATATAATGCTCTTGAATCTTGGAATTCTTCCACCCACTTCTGCAAGTGGTATGGAATCACATGCAGCCCCATGCATCAACGAGTTATAGGGTTGGACCTAAGAAGTTATCAGTTACATGGATCTTTATCCCCCCATGTTGGCAATCTCACTTTTCTGATAAATCTCGACCTTAGAAACAACAGCTTCTTTGGAGAAATCCCACAAAATTTGGGTAAGTTGCAACACTTGCAACAACTCTATCTTATCAATAACTCGTTTGCGGGAGAAATTCCTGCAAACTTGACACATTGCTCCAATCTCAAAGTCATAAATTTGGAAGGGAACAAGTTGATTGGCAAAATACCAATTGAAATTGGCATTTGGAAAAAGCTTCAAGTACTAAGTGTTTGGGGAAACAATTTAACTGGTGGAATACCTTCATTTATAGGGAATCTTTCAAGCTTAACAGTTATTGCGGTTACTTATAACAACTTAGAGGGAGATATCCCACGTGAAGTATGCCGCCTCAAAAACTTGACAATTTTATTGTTAGGTGTGAACAATTTGTCCGGTATGATTCCTTCTTGTATTTACAATATGTCATCACTGACCGAGCTTTCACTAGTCATGAATAACTTTAATGGCTCTCTTCCATCCAACATGTTCAACACTCTCCCCAATCTGACTTATTTTGAAACAGGACTAAATCAATTCGTTGGTCCAATCCCTATTTCCATTGCAAATGCTTCTACCCTACTATTAGTTGATTTAGGTCAAAACAATTTGGTCGGACAAGTTCCAAATCTAGCAAAGTTACACGATCTTCGATGGCTTAATTTGCAATTTAACAATTTAGGTAACAATTCAACTATGGATTTAGATTTTTTAAAATATTTGACGAATTGTAGTAAACTAGCATTGCTTTCGACAGAAGGTAATAATTTTGGAGGTAATTTGCCAAATTCCATAGGAAATTTATCCATTGAACTTAAACATCTAGATCTTGGGGGTAATCAAATATCAGGAAAAATTCCTGCAGAATTAGGACGTCTAGTTGGCTTAATTCTCCTGACCATGGAGTCTAACCACTTTGTAGGAAGTATTCCAACTACTTTTGGGAAGTTCCAAAAGATGCAATATTTAGCTTTGAGTGGAAACAAGTTGTCAGGAGATATGCCACCCTTTATAGGTAATCTCAGTCAGTTGTTTGATTTAGAATTAGATCATAATATGTTTCAAGGAAATATTCCTCCTAGCATAGGAAATTGTCAAAATTTACAAGTACTAGATCTTTCTTATAATAAATTTAATGGATCAATACCTCTAGAGGTTTTTAGTCTTTCTTCTTTAACAAACTTATTGAACTTGTCACATAACGCTTTGAGTGGTAGCTTACCAAGAGAAGTGGGTATGTTAAAAAATATTGATATCCTAGATGTATCTGAGAATCATCTATCGGGTGATATTCCTACAACTATTGGTGAATGCACAACCTTAGAATACCTTCAATTGCAAGGGAACTCCTTCAGTGGAACAATACCGTCCTCTATGGCTTCTCTCAAAGGTCTTCAAAGTTTAGACCTTTCAAGAAATCAATTGTCTGGATCAATTCCTTATGTTATGCAAAATATCTCTGTTTTAGAATATTTGAATGTTTCTTTTAACATGTTG
>Ga0315914_1000287_pt1 | contig 56883 bp, 36 predicted proteins | sample MpolenodulesMG_FD_203920 | JGI IMG/M metagenome (GOLD analysis project Ga0315914, IMG submission 203920) | Medicago polymorpha root nodule microbial communities from Los Angeles, California, United States - elongated nodules | ecosystem: Host-associated > Plants > Roots > Nodule | place: USA...
TTAAGACAAAAAATATCATGCTTGTTCCTAATTGACTGAGAATATCATAAATATTTTCCATGCATTTCTTGATTCAAGTTGTTACTACACTTATGTCTTGATTCATGTTCCTACACTTGACAAGTTTATCATGCATCTGCAGAGTTTTTTTTCCCAGCCCATACTTGCTGAACTGAGCAAAGAACTCAAAGAATTAAAGGTTTATCTTTGGTTTTAAGCTATTTTTGAAGGTTTCTTGCTACTAACTCCTTCAGTCCTGGTGCAACCTTTCAAACCCTCGTTCCTTGTTATGTAGACATTGTTACATTGTTGTAAAATCTCATTAGTTGACAATGTTTTCTAGAGTTAAAAAGCCATTCAAATTATAAATAACTTTTGAGTCAAGTATAAGAAAAAATAATATAAAGTTTCAAGTTCGGGGGGCATTTTGCACATAAGTGCAAAACTTCAGGGAGTATTTGCAAAACGTCATGTTGACTAACAGAAGAATTTGACGGAGGGGATAAATTGATTAACGTTGTGCAATTTCAGGGGGGTAATTGAAGTTTTGTTAATATCAGGGGGTAATTGACGAAACGTACAATTTCAGGGAGGGTAATTGACTATTTACTCTTTTTTCTTCCTATTTTATTATTCATTTGATTATTTTTTAGGCTATTTTTTAGCCTTATATCGTTCATTGTTAATAAAAGTTAAAAGACCGTCACTGTAGTGTTCATTTTTACTCTAGTGGTAGTAATCATAATAATAATAATAGTCAAAAATAAATAAATAATAATAGGTGTAACAGGATTTCTTTTGTTTATCAAGGAAAATCTCATATGGTATATCACAAAATATTATGACATTGTTTGATCTATCTATCTTGTTTTTTAAGGCTTAAATATGCACATGGTCCCTATAAATATCAAGTATTTTGGTTATAGTTTCGATAAAAAAATTTGTTTTAGCCCTTGCAAATATCTTTTTTTTTTTTTGTCCTTGTTGTTTTGGTTTAGTCCTTGCGAAATTGATTTATATTGGATTTAGTCCTTGTAATATGTAGGATATCCGATTTTAGTCGTTCAAAATAAGGACTAAAATGAATAGATTATAGATGTACCGGAAAAAAAAAAGATGAATATTATAGTGACCATTTTCAATATGAATAGATTTTATTGGGACTTAAATAAAAAGCGTGATATTTGCAATATTTGCAGGGACCATGAGAGAGAGAGGCATATAATGGGGCTATTTACAATATCTAGGTATTTTGATGTTCAAATCATACAATGTAATTAAGATAAGTATGTTAGAACCATATAGATTCAAAGAACAATATATGTGGATTAGGTTTTGATGATAACAAGACTGCGAATGAACAAATAATTTGTCTGCTAAGTGTGTCTACGGACATGCATATTAGTACAAGACAAAATAAAGAATGATGTCAAGCCTCTGATCTTAATGCAACGGTTGAATGTCCAAATAAAAAAGACATGCAACTATCTTTGGGGAAATGGCAAGTGGTCATCAAGTACAAGACAAGTTTATCAAGTTCATAGCAATTAAGAATATCTTTTTATCAACAAATTGTCAACAAAACACATAATTTGTGCTAAGCAGTCAAAATTAACATCTGAGCATGATGATCATCTGCACAGTCAGCTGCATTTACGCCTAGTATAGTATATGACCAAAAATCATATGGATAATTGATACATTTAAATTGGGTTCAGTACCTATCAAGATCTTCAAGTACAAAGAAGCAATTCTCGCAAACTCTTCAAATCAGAGAATTCACTTCAAAAAAAAAAGAGATATAACAAATACTTATACAATATGAATGTAAATTATACAAATGCAATATGATTATATTATATCTATTAAAAATACTTCATACATGAATGTCAGTTATACAACAAATTTATATTGATAATTAACGACGTGAAATTGAAGATTGAAATGAATGTTAAAGTTAGAAATATTTTATCAATATACTATATCATGCACTAAATGATATACTCCAATTCATTCAAACAACATAACTTACTTCTTTCCTAAAAAAAACATAACTTACTTCTTACAATAAATTTTTAGATAAATACAAAATATTTTCTTAAAATAGATGAATTAATAGATCTATTTGTGCTATCGTTTGAACTACTAAAGAATGTATAACTTAACATAAAAATGGTAAAATTTTAATACATGGTCATGGTTACTTTAGTTATTAAATTATTTTGTTTGAAAGAAGGAATAATAAAAGAATAATAAAATGTGATGGTTATATGGTAATCCACTGTTATTCTCATGGATCTTGCTGTACAATACATTTTAACTCTAACGTCTCTACTTTAATATTATCATCCGATTGAGCTTCACAACTTAACCTTATCTCTTTCTACAAATACTCATCTCAAATTTACCATTTTTTTTATTAGTTTTATCTACATTAACTCTTAATATATGACAAATGTTAATTTTTTATTGTCCTTCCCTTTTTCTTTCTCTTACATTTCATTTCATTTATGATTGCATTAATAAATTAATTAACGCAACTTATCTATTGAAACACAATTGAACAACGACACTAAAAAAACTTGTTCTCTCTTATATTAGCTTAATACTCAATTGACAATGCAGTTTTTAATATGGAATATTAAATGTATTAATATTGTCGGTAAAACCTTTCTTATCAAAAAATATTTTTTGGCATTCAACCAATTGTTATTTGCTTAATTACAAAAATACATGATGATTTTACTGAGACAAAACTTTATCAGTGGTGGAACAAAGATAAAATCATGGAATGTGTAGAATTTTTAGGATAATAATGGAAGGAAAAAAATAGAAGCAAGAAATGGAGGTATGGTCTTAGCATGAGATAATCGTTATTTCACGAAATTAAATAGCCCAACGAATGGCAAGAGACGGATCCTGGTTGAGGGAAAATTGTGGAATGAAGAAAGTAAAAACCTTATTATTGATGTATCTTTTATGTTTGATGTATATAACAAATGATAGGAGACAAATAAATATTTGATATGGGGATGTTGAGAAGTTTAAGTTGTCAATCTTATCTCCTTTGTTGGTGTCAGGTAATTTTAACGAAATTTTAAAACCTGGATAAAAATAAAATAAAATCAATCTATGATTATATATATGTGATAAAGACTTCAGGACATAGATGATTAACATGGACTTACTACATTATTTTGTTGAATACATCCTTCACTTGATATTTTGGAAACTCAGTGAGTTGATTGGATAGAGTGTTTGTATAGACAAGAAAAAAAGTTAGAGGTGCATAAATATTTAAAGAAATTGAGACATTATATCATAGAACGAAATTTTATTTTTTACAAAATATAAAGATCGAAAACCAAAGACGTGGATAAAAAAATTGTTGATGATAATATTACCGAGATAGAGGATAACCTATAAGTATTGATATATATATAAAAAAGAAATGAGATAAGCAGTGTAAAGAAGATAAAGAAAGAAAGTTAGATATGTAATCGTTAAATATTAAACAACTCGTAAAAGTTTAGATAATTATGAAGGATATAATAATTGAATCGAAAATGGTACATACATCATTTAAATACTATTGAGACTCTAATTTTGAATCAAGTAGAGATGATACTACATGAAATTGATAAATTTGAAATATACCACAAGGATAGCGACATGACAAACGATGAAATTGTTCAAATATAGATAAATCAATAAAATATTTGACAAGTAGAATTGAAGTCATTGACCTATCTAAGAAAAATAAAAATCTTGTATGTGAAATTTTTTATATTTACGAGTTAGTATTAAAAGACTAAATACTCATTAGACTACGGGTTAAAAAAACATACAAATAGAATATGAGTATATCATATCTATTAAAAATATTTTAAATATAAATGTCAATTATAGAACAAATTTAGATTGATTAATTAACAATATTAAATTGAAGGTTGAAATAAAGGTTACAAAATTAAAAATATAAGAAAATAATTATTTGAGTTAATCCTTATAGCAAATTAGTTAACAAAGTTGATAGAGTATCTAAACCCCAACTTTGAGTGTAGTCGCTTCTATTAGATATAAAAAATGTTGCCAGCTAAAATACAATTGTTAGTAACAAAGAAAATCGCATGGATGCCATTATGATTTATATCAAAAGAAATAAAGAGAAAGTCCCTTTCAAGAGTGAAGTGAAAAAAATGCAGCAATTGAAATTTGATGCTTCAAAAGTGAAGCGATGGGAGAATGATGCAAAAAAAGGGTGGATATGAAGAATTGTATAGAGAGAAATGAGGATTAGGAAAGGCACATGAAGAGGGAAGCATCTGCATTTAATGAATAGTTGAAAGTTGTAATTATGGAATACAAGAGGAGACACGTTTTACAATGGAAAATGAAGAGGGAGCGCGTTTCACAAAGAGGAAAATTCAAATAAGTATTTGTGAATGCAGGTGATTAGTTAGAGTTTTAATTATGTTTAAAGATACACTTGGCATTAAAGGATTGAGCACACGGTAGCATTTGGGTGTGATTCTAAAAGTTGAGACCTCAAGAAGGATGATAGTTTTTCGAACTTTGATTTTAAAATGTGAATGATAGATAAAGATCGCAAATACTTGAAGGAAAAGTTAGAGATGTATAAAAATTTAAAGAAGTCGATATTGTATATCAGTAAATGGAATCCATATTTTTGGCAAATATAGGAAAACATCTAAGTCAGTTGAGATAGGCAACAAAAAATATAGATAAAGAAATTGTTTAACAAAATGTTACTAGATGAAGGATAATCTATTAGTATTGATATACGACTTGAGAAGTTGGATAAACTGTATAAAGAAGATAAATAAAGAAAGTTGGATATGCAACCGTTAAATGTTAAACAACTTATAAAAGGTGCAGATAATTATGGAGAATATAGTAATTGAATCGAAAATATTACATACATCACATACGTATTTAAATACTATCGCTTTTTGTTATTTTCAATTTTTAACTTTCTTTTTCATTTCTCTCTACCCGAAGCTAGGGTTGTTGTCCAAGGAAGTTCAATAGACAATGAAGTTCTTAAGCCGTCTTCATATGTTCAAAAGTCTACGAAAAGCATCTCATCATGGGCGCATCATGGCCCTCAGATGTGGGCATGAAGCGTACTGGAGTCTCGTACTCGAATCTGGAAATCAGAGCATGTTCATCAAAGATAAATAATCTTGTTCAGATGTGCGATAAGTATGATAGGCAAAAGAGTGATTCTATGATTGCATTAGAACTGATGAAACTGCTTAAGAAACATGGTGTCAAAGGCCTTGTCAATAATATTGACAAGACAAATATCTTGGGCAATATTAAATACATGTTCCAATATGAAAAGTTCTCTACTCAGGATGCCTTGTCTCAAATACGGTATTTGAAGACGCCTACAAAGGAGTATCAGGTGACACACAAGTTAGACAAAGATATGGTCTCTGCCAATGTCATACTTGAGAGGTACCTACGTTTCGTGTATCATAAATCTAGCCCATAGACTAAAGTTTTTCAATCGATCTTAGGATAATCTGTTGTTCTATTTTCGTGTTACCGATCGTCGTATTTTTCTTTGTATAACTTGACGAGATTAAATTTGGCCAATTCGCTTCATTAGATACGGTAAGACCTTTTGTATGAGGTTTTCACTCTTTTTGTGATTTCATATACCAATGAAAGATCAACTTTTTTGGCTGAATGAAAAAAAATACTATCGAGACATTAATTTTGGGACATATAGAGCTGATGTTACATGAAATGAATACATTTAAAATATACGACGAGCATAACGATATGATAGGGGATGAAGTTGTTCAAAACATAGATAAAAAAAAGTATTTTACAAGTTGAATTAAAGGCCTCGACATATCTAAGAAAGATAAAAACATAGTACGTGCAATTTTTTATATCAATTAGTTAGTATTAAAAGGATAAACACTCGCTAAACTATGAGTTAAAAAAGTACAAATAAAATATGAGGATATTATATATATTAAGGATACTTTAAATATAACAAATATAGATTGAATAATCAACCAATACTATATTGAAGGTTAAACCGAGGGTTAAAAATTAGAACTATTATATCAATATCATAAATGTTGCCACTAAACAATGTACTAAAATTTACCCTAACAACATAATAACTTACTATTTACAACAATTACTTTAATAAAGACAAAATACATCTTGCTAAAAAAAATAGAAAATATATCACATTCATTACTTAAAATGGATCAATTAATAAATTATTATTTAACTTAATTTATTTATTGTAAATGAAAAAAATGCAAAACAACAATAACATTAAAAAAAATATTCTCTTATCTTAGTTTAGTGCTTTGTTGACAATGTAGTTTTTAATATGGAATATTAGAGGTATTAATAATTTCAACAAAACCTCTCTTATTAAAGAACGTTTTATTTGACACTCAACCAATTGTCATTTGCTTAATTGAGGCAAAACATGATGATCTAGCTGAGACAAAACTTTACTAATGGTCAAACAAAGATAAAATTATATAATGTATAGAGTTTTCAACAACAATAATATGATTTATAGAGTATAAACATCAAAGATAAAATTATATAATGTATAGAATTTTCATCCAAACAACATACTTTACTGCTTACAACATTTTTTTATATTAATAAACATCAAATATATCACATTGATTTTATGATACGACATATTAATTGATTTATTAGCATTATTGTTTGAGTTACCAAAGAACGTATGACTTAACACAAAAATGGTGGAATTTCGGTCAATGGTCATGGCTATCCTAGTTCTTATATTTTTTATTCATTCTTGCCGATTTTTCATGCTTTTATATTATTTTGCTATGTCTACTATGATCATGAATGAATATAGTTTTTAGTCTCCAGATTTTGGAAGAAATCCAATGATATATTTTCTATAATCCGAATTCTTTCTTTTTGTTACGGGCTCCAAAACTTTTTAATTTAGTATTATTGTTCTTCATATGTGTAGCCATAGAAGTATAGTTATTTAATCTTAGATATCGAGTGATAGATTGAAAGACAAAGCTCGCGACAAATATGATTAGATAACTATATATGACTATAATCATACGATCTTAGACATCAATTGATAGACTGAAATGTGAGGGTTGATGTCGAATATATAAGATTGAACAAGAGATTCCAAGCATTAAAGTAGTTTAGTTTCTCTTGAGATTATATAGAGAAAATTGATCTTAATGAATTTTGTCAACAATTCCACTGTAAAAATAGGATGTTTTGTTGCTTCAAGACACACTTTTGCATCTTCGAAAGGAAAGGGGACATTAGTTTACACCATCTTTAGAAATTTGATTCCCATTACAAATAAGAAGAATTGATGTTGATGTTTCTATCTTAGTAATGAAACTGCAATCCTAAGGCGTTTTTATATTATTGCATATTTTCTATCAAAAATTGTTTCTCCAAACTATCAATCTTTTAGCTAATCACCATAGAAAGAAATTAATACTCAACAAAGTCTATGTGGGATCAATAACTTTACTATGCTATAGAATCATGCACATCCGGCCTATTAATAAGCACACAACGTAAATCAAATTCAAAATTAACTTGTCTTGTCAGTTGCCATTATATAACAATAATAGGTTTCATGGAATATGAATTTCATCTAATGAGAATGAATAAATGGGTCTTTTTAATTTCGGAGGAACATGTTAAGAAATTCAAATGTAAAAATATTACATTGGAACTATGTTTATATTAAATTTCTTAATATATATGACCTTAGAGTTAGATTAGCGTATGTATTTGCCTAAATAATTAATAGTATGGCTATAATTTGTGTCTATATGAATCTGATATCAATTGTTAGCATATACTTTAGATGTGATTGATGAAAAAAGGGATTGAATTTGTGTATTACCTCTAGCAATAATTAATTCAAATTAATGAAGTATTGAATTTGGTAGCATCATGGGAAAGGTAGCTAGTTGCGCACATGGTGTGCTTATGATAAGCAAAATGCGTTATCTTAATCCAAAATCAAATAATGCAACAATCACATGCACATTTTGACAAAACTCATTGTGGAGATGTGAATGTCCTAATGTACGGTGATATACGACCTCATTATAATCATTTGAATCAATACTATAGCAATTTCTTCCTTTTTATTTAATTCATGCTTTCAAGTTTCAATTATCATATGCATGCATCCAAAGCACATGATTTCTAGAGAAGCCATATGATAAAACATCCTCACATGCCCTTAGTATGTAAAACCGCATTTGCCTTTGTACAAAGACTTGAGATATCTCCCTAATTAAATGAAATCGGTTTTCCGTTACTTAGGAAGAGTGATACGCAAGCAAAGAGATTAAGATATTGTCACAAAACCAACCATATATGACCGTATACCAACCATTCTATAAATTTTAAATCTCTAGCACATATTCTATTATATATTTTATGTTTTGACTGAATTCATTTTTATATTGTGAAAAACTTGACACCCATATTTTATTTGTGAAAACATTTTTTTATGTTAATTTTTTATAATTTTACTTGTTAACAAAGAGATAATATATTCTTGAAGTGGAGAATTGTGTGCACTTTTTAGAAACAATGAAAATATATATGTGAAATTTTTTTATTATTCTCCTAATGCATCATCTCTAGCTAACGTTTGATCATCTTTTTCCTATCACAATGATTTATTTCAAGAGTTTTATATCTTTTTATTAACAAGTTATAAGTCGTATATATTTGTATTTTTATTTTTTTGGTACAATATATAATTGTATTTAATTATCTCAAAAAAGTCTATTTGTCAAACATTAGTGGAAACAGGAAAGTAATTTTTTTTTATCACTTTATAGATAAATTTATTTGTCTGGTTTTGACATTAATTTATAGTCTCTGAAGTAACTCTAGAGAGAGTTTTATCAACAATGAAAATTGTTAAGACTTAAGACAAGACTCAAATATAAAATAAACAATGAATTTCTTGTATATAACTTAAACATTTACATTAAAAATAAATTGCTAGTCTGTTTAGCACAATGTAAATCATGGATAAATTTGATTCCCTTGAATCATAGCTAAACTCAACTTTTTTAAAACATTTTTTTTCTTATTAGTTAAGCTAATTAATATATTATTATTTAATATAAATACATAAATCTTTTGAGGGAGAGTTTTATCATCCATTGCAGTCGTACTCGGCTCAAGAAATTAGTTTATGCATTTACGAGCAGATGATACAAAGTTATTATTTTTTTTGAGAACACATATGATACAAAGTTCACACCAAATATATTTTTTTCCTCGCATGTATTAAGCTAGCTATACGACTGAAGATATATCAGGGGATATATATCCGTCTTCTTAAAAATTAGGTTCGTAAGAACGATTTCGACCAAACATAAAAACTTGTATATGACATGGTTCGTCCAGTCAGAAAATAATTGATCCACCTTACAATTTGATTTGTTATGATAAGTTAGGTTTAATATGAAAATTTAATAATAAGCTATGCAATTTTTTCATTAGGAGTCGACACATCATCGTACTATTACACACGTAATCCAGAATACATTCTCTTGATCCAGTTTTGCAAGTTATTCAAATTCATATTGGACGCTACTATTTCTTGATTTGACTAAATTATACATTCTCACGATTTGATGAATTTAATTTAATTTAGCGTATGATTAGAGATAACCATTTCGTATGATTCCTTTATTGTCATTATGCACACAATGATGTCAACAACCTGTTTACAAGACAAATCAACTAATATTTGTCTTTCCTTCTCAAGTGATCAATTTTTCCGTTCAATAAAACGTGAAAGAAGCCACTACTATGCCAAATTTGCATTATCTATAGTTTAATTCCATCCAACAGTTGAGATTCCTTGGCTGCTTAAGGATGTACTTTCTATATTGTTGAATTGTGAAAAAAGCCAAGTTCTAAATAGAAAATTGATAGAGCTTGAAAATAATTTATAATCAAAGACAAATATTAGTATAGTCGATTTGTAAGAATGAGATAGCTTCAATCTATAATCAAAGATGACATGGTCTATCTATATTTATCAGCTTATCTTCTTATAATATCCACACTACACCCTTCAAGGAAAATATATATACTCCTATAATCTAAGGTACAAGTCATGTGACGACCGACGCTATAGGCTATTTGATTTTCATCTAATCATTGAGATTCATTACTAGAAATTTTTTCCTTCAATATTTCAATAATTACGTACCTTATCTTTTCCAACTTTCGAATTCACCTAAATTATGATTATTTTGTTTCCATTAATCACAACATATCAAACTTTTTTTTCAACAAAATAAAAAATATCTTCTGAAAAGGATGTGCCACGTGGTAATCACTTTTGAATTAAAGTGGATGAAAGTGGAGAAGGAGAAGGATCAATATATCACTTTAAAAATTAATTTTGAAAATAAATCAACATGTGAGGGCCATGCATAGAGGGAGATGGAGATAGGTAGCCATTAATGTTTAGCATTCATAGCCACACTACTCAATTGGAATCTCACTGTATTGGTCTCCTTTTGACGAAAAAAATGATCCACCCAAAATCCAGAGTAGTTTAGTTTTAGTTTGGTCCAATTTGAAGAAGCTCGTTTAGACAAAAATGGGGTCAATGAGATCAAGGGCTGAGATTAGCCACTAAATCTGTAGGCCCCACCTTTTGTGAGAAGTATTAAAGGGAACACAGCCCACATGGGTGAACATGCATTCTCATCTGTGTCTCAACCCATTCACGGATGGTACGGTTTTCCCATGTGTAAATTAATTTAGTTTCTATTTTTGAAGAAAGAAAAAATTAATATGTCTATCACCTAAGAATTATAGCTCATATTTATTGTATTTAGGACAAAAATGCAGTTTTTATATTTAAAAAGTTTAATGACTATGTTTAACATTTTACACATATTTCATATTCCTTTACAAAAAAACACTTTACTGATATATATGTCATTATAAACAACTTGTTTGTATGCTATGAAACATTGATATTGATATATAACAGACATGAGTATCAACAATAAAACTAACACCGACACCCTCAAAAAGAAAATGACACTGACAAGCCATTACATAATTAGATAAAATGGAATAATTAAATAAATATAGCTATGTGTTAGTATCGTGCTGGTATCACACACATATCAGATATTAAACATGTCTTCGTTGTAAAGTGTAGATGTTAAACAGATATCCAATTGTCTAAATTTCTTGCGTGAATATTTGAGGCTAATCCTAAAATATAATAGAAAGAATTTAAAATGGAAGCCAAAAAAGTCATGTAGATAGATTCCATCTCAGCACATTTCGTTTCATTTCATTTTATTTTCCTGCGCAGTTGACGCTCATGCATGTGTTATCGTCAGACCATTTAGTGTTACATCATTTTCTTAATTATAAACCATTTTATTTTATGATTGTCACAATTAATTCCCTTGCTATCCTGATCCCATCACTTTGTAATGCTCTAGATAAGGCATCATTAATCTTTTATATAGTTACCACTCATGGATCACGTCACGTCACACAAATAAATGCACAATGTTCATTTGATAATGTCTAAGACAAGAAATATTTAGTATTTACATCTTCAGGAAAAATAAAATCTAATCAAAAGAAATATATAAATATGTACCTTTTGTTGCAAAAGTTGAATTGCAGAGGGAAATAAATTTCACCACAAGGAAATGGAACAGGAATATGTGTGGATGGATTATTATAATATTAGTAACACATGGATGTTGGTGAGGGAATGGCATGTAATAAATGATGTTTGTGTTATGTTTAGAATGTATAGAAACCTACTTCAACGGCCATGGCTGAAACTATAGTAATAATAATGAGTTGAAATTCACTAAGGTGGGGTGATTGGGGTCTACTTGGTGTAACTGTAAAGTCCAAAGAGTATACACACTAGATATAGTAATGCAAATTACCCAAAAAATAATAATTCATCTATGCAAAGTGTCGGCACAAAGTTAATTTGTGATTAAACATAAACATTCTAAATTACTTCATTTTGAATATATTGCATTTTGAAGTAGCAATTGAAACAAATTGAGTGCTACCTAAGCAATTAGATACTTGTATAATTTACCATAACCAAAATACTTATCAATAATGATTACCTTAAATCATGCAAATATTGGGTCTAATGTACCAAATATTTATTTATTTAATGAGGCACAAACTCCCATTTTGTTCCCTATATATAGTATAAACTGTCCTTACATTTCTTCATAAACAAAGTAACTCTACCTTCCCTGTTTCTTTTGATTGAGGGTAGCTCAAGAAGTTATGGCAGTTCCACTCTCATTCATGCTACTCTCATTACTACTTCTTGTACCCTCCTTCATTCAATCTTCCCCACTTCAAGATCCTGAATTAGTAGTCCAAGATGTACAAAAGTAAGAAACTATATAGTATATACTATACATTTTTTCATTAGCCATTACCATACCACATTTATTAATCTCATGTGTTTTTTAATTATTTCAGGAGTATTAATGATTCAAGGAGAAACTTAGCATTCCTTTCTTGTGGAAGTGGCAACCCTATTGATGATTGTTGGAGATGTGACAAAAATTGGGAAAAGAATCGTCAACGTTTAGCAGATTGTGCCATTGGATTTGGCAAACATGCAATTGGAGGAAGAGATGGTAAAATATATGTAGTAACTGATCCTGGTGATCATGCTGTGAATCCAAAGCCAGGAACATTAAGATATGGTGTTATTCAAGAAGAACCATTGTGGATAATCTTCAAGCGTGACATGGTGATTAAGCTTAAACAAGAGTTAATGATGAATTCTTTCAAAACAATTGATGGTAGAGGAACAAATGTGCACATTGCTGGTGGACCTTGTATTACTGTACAATTTGTGACAAATATTATCATTCATGGGATTAATATACATGATTGTAAAAGAGGTGGGAATACTTATGTGAGAGATACACCAACACATTATGGTTTTAGGACACTTTCTGATGGTGATGGAGTGTCTATTTTTGGTGGGAGTCATGTTTGGGTGGATCATTGCTCTCTTTCTAATTGCCGTGATGGATTAATTGATGTTATTCATGGATCTACAGCTATTACTATTTCCAACAATTTTATGACTCATCATAATAAGGTTATGCTTTTGGGTCATAGTGATAGTTTCACTAGAGATAAGAATATGCAAGTTACCATTGCCTTTAACCATTTTGGAGAAGGACTAGTTCAAAGAATGCCAAGGTAAAACTTTCTCTTTTATTTGATTATACTTTTTTTTTTTTGTATTAGGGGTAGCTTAAATTTTTCATTTTTCTAATATGTTTGTTACATTTGTAGATGTAGGCATGGATATTTTCATGTGGTGAACAATGACTACACACATTGGAGAATGTATGCCATAGGAGGAAGTGCTAATCCAACTATCAATAGCCAAGGCAATAGATTTCTTGCTTCCAATGACAATACCTTCAAAGAGGTTAGATCCATGAACAAAAATAAGATTTTTCTATTTTCAAATTTGAGTTCAACCTAATTCAATCCTACTAAACCGGCTTATAACTTTTCTATAACAGTATCACTGATGATCTTTTTACAACCGTCTAATTTCAGGTGACAAAGCGCGAAAATGCAGGACAAAGTCAATGGAAGAATTGGAATTGGAGATCAAGTGGTGATTTGATGTTAAACGGTGCATTCTTTAGGCCATCAGGGGCAGGTTCATCTTCAAGCTATGCAAGAGCATCTAGTTTGGCAGCAAAACCATCATCTCTAGTAGCATCTCTCACTGCATCAGCTGGATCACTAAACTGCAGAAAAGGATCTCGCTGCTGAACTAAGAAGCCTAAAAGTATATTAAGTTACATTATTAGAAATAAAGGCAAATATCAATCATTAATATGCCAACTGTATCTAGTTTTTTTTTTTAAAAAAAAGTGGTTCAACTTTTTTTTGTAAATTGAACTTTTTAGACATATTTTGTTTTGTAACTACAACCTTGGCTTGTGTCTACAACAATATCTACTAAGTAACATGATGATGTTGATAGACACAAGTGATAGAGTTGATATAATTATATGTTTAATGAAAAATCAGAAATGATAAAGAAAAAAAAAAGGTTCAATCTCAATGAAATGTTTATTTATATATGGCTATATGATCTGTTCATACTTTCTTTATGAATTGATTTGATCATATGAGGATGGATAGAAGATAGATACACATCACATGGAATAGAAGTGAAAATGAATTATCTTCATTGGTAATTGTAACCATGAAGATCATAGAAAGGGGACCCATAATGCATCTTTAATTACTTGTGTCAGCACTGATGAATTTGAGACATTATTTAGAATGGATTGATTGAATTTTTTCCCTGACATGCAATGCAATGTAGGGCAAGGAGAGTTGATAATAATACAACAAATCTAATGTTATTGAAAATCAATTAACAACGAATATAAAGTGACAATGATTGAAGTTTGTGTCTCAGACAAGATGCTGTTGTTATAAATGTCACCACCAAACACTTTAGTTTTCATAGTTATTAAGTATGCTGCAATGCAAAATGGAATTTTTGGCATTTAAGCTAATGTAGATTTGTCATTTTTTGTCTTATGTCTCCTTAATTAAGTCTAGATCGGGAATAAAGATGGGTCATAGGCACCATGACCTACTTGATTGTTACAATTCTCAACTATCTGTGATTATTTAATACTAGCACAGTGAAGTTTTTGATCGATTTTCTTTCTGGTAATTTTTTTTGATTGATTATGATTATACAGCAAGCTGAAATTACCAAATGTTTAGTTTTTTATTACATGTATGTTTATCTTGTATTATTTATCAAGTATCTCTACATCAAAGACTAATGTGTTAATTAAGACAAGTTCGTAGAGGTGACGAAACTCCTCCTCAAGTTTTGCTTCTCACTATTTTAATAATTATATTCAAACGAGATCGCTAATTAAATTCCGAAAAACCTGAGTCATCGCATCATTAAGATAGATCGTCCCAATGGTAGAAGATGGGGGATCCAACACGAGATCGTCCCAATGACTAAGGCTCAGTCCTAGTGAAAGGTACACAATTTCTATTGCATTCCTCTACTCTAACTCATTCTCATATTGATTTTAGCGTTGAAGTATTTGCAGGCATTACACCACCTCTAAGGCGACGAAGTGTTGTTCAACTCGTTCACCTATTCAAGCAACCTCTTTCAGTACATTCCGGATCAAGCTGTATGTGCACATTTTTTTGTTACAAAAGACACTTAATTTCTCCCAATGCAAGAAAAGTTTGTGTTTGAATTGGAATTAGCTAGAAAGTAGAGATGTTTTCAAAACCAACAGCAATGATAAAGGTAGCAGACTAATGTCATATAGAATAAATTTAAACCATTTCAGGTATATCAATAGAGGGGTCGACCTTCATTTAATGCGATAGTTGATAGTTAGCTGTGTGCATTAGTCCTCCAAATTGGTCACCACTTAATGCAATGTGCACTTCTTATTCATTTTGGACCCTTGATAGCTTCATTTCCTTTGGCCACTCCCAACGTTCTCGTTATTTCTGAGTGCTGCTTCATGGCCCTTTTTCACCTCTACCTTCCAAAATATCATATCTGATTTCCCACCTCTACATTTCAGGCATAAAAACTTTTTTTTTAATCAATATTTGGAAGTAAAATCTATTTCACCTTGCATTAATCTAACATCTATGATTTTACTAGAACGATCATAATTATAGATGATAGTGTCAATTCTAATTTTATTTTTCCAATATAAAATCAAATACGAACTAGTCTTGTAAAGTTACGACTTTTAAAAACCAAATGTATAGTGTTTGAATACACACACAAAGACATTTTTTTTAATAATAGAAAATATTTAACATTTTGAAAATAAGTGTCTTTTGTGTGTGCGCCAAGCACTATACATTTAGTCTTGTAACGATACAAGCTCACAAAACACAAATAAAAGGTTATTGGTAACAATTGAATCCAATTCCTAATTGGTTTGATTCTCATATACCTAAACTACATTGATCTTTTAACATTGAGGATAGCTTATAGGATAGACAGATAATTTGTGAAAATTAAAAAACCGGCATAAAGAAAATAAAGGAACTCAATCACAACATAAAAACATAACGTGGAAACTTCAAAACCAGAGAAAAAATCGTGATTGTTGTCAAATGACAACCGGAGAAAAAATTGTTACAAAACATAGACTATTCTCAAACACCTATCTCATGGCCCTTCAGTACACTTACACTCTTCAAAGAAGTCTTGCCGTTCAAGAAACAGTCTTGTGGACTACAAAACTTTCCAAGCAAGAAAGTAAACAAGTGAAGAAACCATTTTGATTGTCTTCCATTCAAGAAACAACCTTACTTATCTTTGCACAACATATTCCTTTATAATTTTAAGTGATATGAGACTTTTTCAACGTAGATATTTTCAACCAACTTAATTTGCTCAAGCTCTAAAGAAGTGGTAAATTTCATGCAACACTCTCAATTCTTGCACATAAAAATATCAAAAATTATCTAAAGTTTAATAGTAACTATAATAAGTTATCATGCAACACTCTCAATGCTTATAATATTTCACTAATGTTGGATATTTTAAGTAGTAAGTAGTAAGAGCATGATGAACAAAGAATCTCTGAACTCCGATCAATAAACGCAAGGCCGGCTTCTCATTGTTTTCAAAGACGTTTAATGCACTCTAAATAAATTATCTTATTAATAAAAATACATTTCCCAGTTATAAAAAAGACCGTAAACAAATATAAATTATACTAGAACAACAACGATTGACAATCTACATCACAGGCTCAACTCAACAAATAATATTACTCTCTAAATTTATGCTTTCGGCAATCTTTTATTTCATGGTGAGAAACCAGACGGCTGTTTAGTTAGCTTTAAAACATATAAATGAATAAATTATGATTTGTTAGTTATAAATTAATTAATTTAATGAAGAGAGACCGTTGGGAGTTTGTATCCTGCAGTTGAGCTGAGTAGAGTACTAAGATATCGTAATTTTAGGATTAGATTGGTGAAGTAGACGTTCCTCACTCCAGTTGAAACATAATATACGAACTTTTCACATAGAATTAAGGGCACTAGCAATTAAACAACTTTGTTTATCGTGAGGAATCTAACGTGATGAAAGCAACATGCATTTTACTACCTATATATTTTAATACAACCATTATATTTCAACATCCCCTATTTTCTTAAACATATTTAACATATCATTTTATATTTATTTCTCTTTCAATCACGTCATTAATCTACCACATCACTTTATCTTATCTCTTTTACTTTCAAGGTGTATACACCAATATAGATGTATACCAAGCATTTTTTTTATTTCAATAATAGGGTTTTGTTGAATTATGACGTAAAGACGCGTGTTAATATTAAGGAATCTAATAGTGAAAAAATTTGTGTTAAAAAAAAAATCAACTTTTATGGCGGTATTTCCGTATTGAGTTTCTCAACATGTATAGTAAGAGCACATGTTAGTATTTACCTTCATATATTTCAAACTTAGGTGTTGTGCTTCAAGTTAACAATTGAGATAAGAATTCCGACATGTTCATCGATATTGTTCATTAATAATTACACAAATTTTTTTAGCAAACACTATGGTGGTGATACAGTTGAGAGTTATGTAGCTTAGACGCTTCATATTGAAGTGTTAAGTGTACAAATTGACACATGTGAATTTTGATTACATTCAATTATTGATTTCTTTTTCAAATTCTTATTTCACTGTTGCCAATGTGTCTGTATCGACCCGTGTCTTGTCTGAGATCTATGTCGGTTCAATGTGTGATGTCAATATCAGTATCAATGTCGTGTCTAGTGTACATGTTTGTGTCATGTTTCATATTAATACAATTGATGAATTTAACGATTTTTCCATCACATATCTAGATAATGATATTATATCTCATGTAAATGTTGATTCTGAATTCATGCAGAATAGGTCTAGAGCTCATAAGTGTCACATGAGGTTAAATAGAAAACGTAACTTTATTGCTCCGTGAATTTGTATTTTTTTAGGGAAATTAATAATATTATGTTTACTTAGAAAAAGATATTATTCTTGACAAAAAAAAAAATTCATTGTCTTAGAGTATGAGAAATCAAAGTTGAACATATTTCCATAAAAATGTATATTTTACGAATTTCTATACGCAAAATGAACACAGTCTGTATGTTAGTAGTATTTCATAATTTTCTTAATATGTCTAAAATGTAAAAAGGACATATAGTAAATTTTTTTTCTAGACCAGTATCATTGTTCGCCAAAATAACATGTTAGGGTTGTACCAAAAAAAATATAACATGATAGGATGTACAAGGAAAATGTGAAATATGTCAATCATCAATAACAAACACAATTTTACCTCATTTAACGACCAATGCTATATGCAGCATAATTGATGATTGATATATAAAAAAAGACAAAGTGAGAGATTCTGATGCTGTCATCTCCAAGGGTACTGTCTTATATAAAGACAGAAAACTCATATGGCTCAAATTTGATTGTGTTGTAATTCTTTTTCTTCATTACTATATTTGTAATTAATAATGTCCTCCTAACTCCTGAAAAGGAAAATTTGTTAACCAATTAATCAGTTATTTAAGTAATGGTATACTATCGAGCTCCTTAACCGTGTATATGAGTTGACCTTGGAAGAAAGATGCCTCATATATAGGGAAGCAGCTATAGGGTCCCTAAATTCACAAATAACATTTGATAAACATATTTGTTTAATCATAAATTCAGGATCCTCACCCCACAGCTTGTTATCTATATAAGCTTCTATCACTCTTATAGAACAAGTCACTACAATTTAAGTTTCCTACTTAATAAAAAAAATCTTCCAAAAAATATGGCATTTGCTACCATACTAGTGTTCCATTTCTTGCTTCTTGCTCCAGTTTTGATTTATTCTTCTCATCACGTTGAAAATCCTGAATCAGTGGTCCAAGAAGTGCAGAAGTATGTTATCCCCCACGTCCTTTTTTGGTTTAATATTTATTTTGTTTTATTTTTTGATGAAAAACATTAGGGTGATAATATTTCTTTTATTAAAGTTACATGTTGTGAGTTTAAAATTATATACTAACATTTTTTTAGACGATCTATGTACTAACATGTAGACAAGTTTTACATAGACATACAATCATATTTCACGATCTTATCATGTTATAAATAACTTTTATGAAAAAACTATTCGGACATACGAAATCAATAAAATATGTTTTTTTAGAGGAATAAAATATGGTTTATTATATATGTAAAATTTATTTGTATTTTTAATATATAACTATTAAACTTTTTTCATATTCTTCAAAGGAAAAAACTTAGGTATAATTTCTTAGGTGCTTTTCGTATGGTTCTTAACTAAATTCATCATCATTTCTTTAAATCCATAATTTTCTCAAAGTTTGTTATATTAAAAAATAAGTATTTTTAGTTAAGAACCATACGAAAAACACCTAGAGAATTATACTTAAGTTTTGTCCTTGCAGTTCCTATATGTATTTGGAGTATATGTATTTGGAGTATACTGATTCTTGAAAATAATATCATTAATAAATGACTGTGGTATCATATTTCAAACACTATTTTTTATATAAAAACAAAAAAATAATACTTGTTAGAGTAGTGCTAACAACACACTCCTTTATAATGATATCTTCATTCATTCCATGGTTTGTTTACTCACACTTCATGGGTAAACAAATATGTTAATAGTAGTGAGCACGACTTAAGCTTCTACACTCTACAGCAGCACTTAAAAAATGAAACATGAGTTAATTAATTTTGTTTGTTTCTATATATATAGGAGCATCATTGAGAATCAGAACAGAAGAAAACTGGGTTATTATGATGCTTGTGGTACAAACAATCCAATTGATGATTGTTGGAGATGTGACCCGAATTGGGAAAATAACCGCAAGCGTCTAGCAGAATGTGCTATTGGATTCGGTAGACGTGCAATTGGAGGTAAAGATGGCAAATATTACATGGTCATTGACTCAAGTGATGACCCTGTGAATCCTAAGCCAGGAACATTGAGACATGCTGTTATCCAAGAAGAGCCTTTATGGATCATTTTCAAACATGACATGGTGATCAAACTAAAGATGGATCTTCTCATGAATTCTTTCAAAACAATTGATGGTAGAGGTGCAAATGTACACATTGCTGAAGGACCATGTATTAGAATTCAAGAAAAGACCAACATCATAATTCATGGTATACACATTCATCATTGTGTACGAGGTGGTAGTGGCTATGTGAGTGACTCTCCTAACCATCGTGTTAGGAAAGAAAGATCGGATGGTGATGGGATTACAATCTATGGTGCGGCACATATTTGGGTGGATCATTGTTCCTTGTCAAATTGTTTTGATGGTTTGATTGATGTTGTTCATGGATCAACGGCTGTTACCATTTCTAATAATTATATGACACGTCATAACAAAGTTATGCTCTTTGGTCATAGTGATTCTTATGAAGAGGACAAAAATATGCAAGCTACTATTGCTTTTAATCATTTTGGAGAAGGGCTTGGAGGAAGAATGCCAAGGTAGGTTTGTTGGTTAATTTTTCTCTGCCACGATAATTAAGCCCTACTTGCCATTTGTTATATGTTTTTACTCTCTTTATTTTGAGAGATTAGTTCTAACAGTTTGAATATTTTTCTACACAATGTTGCAGATGCAGGTTCGGATACTTCCATGTGGTGAACAATGATTACACACATTGGCAACAATATGCAATCGGTGGAAGTTCGTCCCCGACTATTTTTAGTCAAGGCAATAGATTTCTAGCTCCAGATGATGATGACCACAAAGAGGTGAGAGATGCATAAAAAACTAAAAACAATATGAGTGTACTATATTGAGATACAAAATCGCTTTTCACAACTAAATTTGCATGTCTTAGCATTATTTCTTAAAACCAAATATTTAAAGTTTTATAAAAGACAAGGTAATAGAAGAGAAATATTTAATGTAATTTAGTGCAAAGCTATTAGTTTCTAGTAGTCTACCATGTCTTATTGATTTTATGCCGATTTGATTATGAGTTACTGATTTTATGTGTTTTTGGAATGAACCATTGGGTTATTTATCAGATCACGAAGCATTTTTACTCATCAAAGGGTGAGTGGGAGAACTGGAATTGGAGATCTGAAGGAGATCTAATGTTGAATGGTGCCTACTTCACACCGTCTGGAGCGGGAGCATCTTCGACATATGCCAAAGCCTCAAGCATGTCAGCACGACCACCTATGCTTGTGGCTTCAATGACCGCTGGTGCTGGAGTTCTTAGATGCAAAAGGGGTTACCAATGCTACGACTAGAGTACTAGTCGCCACTGCGCCAAGAAAATAATTTACTTGAAAAAATTTGGTTTGAATTTTTGGCACTCCAGAATTTGGTTTCCTAATGAGCATGAGGAATACCAATATCGATTAGGAAAGTAACATGCATTCCCATAAAGGGCAATGTAGGATAGAAGTGTGTGTTGTAAAGTACGTAATTACGAATATTAGAGAAAAAGTTTGTGTTATTGTCTAAAGTTTGTGTTATTATCTCGGTTGACAAAAATTAGCTTTGCTCAAACTACTACCTTTGTTGTTAGCAACAAACAAACAAAAACTACTGATGCATCAAAGTTTATACATAGTTCAATCTATTAGAAAATATCAACTCCTTAAATAGATCTCAAAAACAAATAAAAATCTCTAAAGTTACATGCAAAAAATACCATTGATTTAGTTATAACTTAAAGTTTAATCTAAATTATGTGCAAACGATACAATTGGTTTAAATTATGTGCAAAAGATACATTTGGTTTATTAGAAAAAAGTATGAAAAGTTTGGCTCTACATTCCAAGACCCTCCAATCGATGCCTCCATTTGCAGTCTTAAATAATTTGGCTAGTCGAGATAGGAGCGGTAGGATATTGACGGATGAAACAAATACCGAGTATAAACATGAGTAGTGTTAATAATGATTATTGCAACTTTACTTCACGTTTTGAATACACATGAACTCATACAAAATTTTACAAAGCCGTTCAATCAATTTTCACCATTTAGATATCTTACCATATTGTTTTCTAAAACACACATACATATATGTAATCTGTAGGATTTAATTAGACATGTATTATCAAAAACATACATATCAAATGTTATATCTGCAGCCTGCACCATTGCAAAATGTTATGGCTTATCCAGCACACAATCCTGCAATGTAACTCAATCTTGACAACAGTGGTTCAACTTCCCAGGACTTCACGAATTCATAATATTCAAATTAACTACAAAAATGCATCAAACAAAAGAACAATCAACCTTTATCAGGAAAAAGGAAAACAGCGCCCCAACTCCAATACAAAGACGTGCCAAAATCTTAACATAAATATACTTCCAAGTTAAAATACAAACTCTGACTAAAATCATACAAATCAAACAAAATTCCATCAGCAATCCTGCATCTTGACATGCAACATGAGTTCAAGAAAAGATATATTAGTACTCAGATGGGGAAATAACATCATCAATTTTTAATATCATCTTGACAACTTGAGTAGCAAGCAATATCTGTTGCTGCTTTCCGATCAAAGTCTCAAAGACGTTTTGCTCCCTCATGTCATTGGTGCCAACATCATTGCAATCAATGCCAAAGTGAGGATTTTTCTCCTGCAGGCAAGGTTAAAGTCAGTGTCATGATGTGCGGAAAATTATAGACACAGATAACTGTTCATATAGTACAACTTAAGTGCATGTGCATAGTAATAACCAGGCTAAAAGCAATCATGTCCAACCATTACCGTTATTTGCTGAGACTTCACAGAAGATAATGTTTCAATTGGTTGGAGACCACTATTTTCAGCAAGGGCCATAGGAATCGACTCCAAAGCATCCCCAAATGCTCTAATTGCATACTGCAGGGGAAAGAAAAACCATCGATCAACAAAAGCATTAAAGAATAACCAAATGACGGTAAATTATAATTAGTAATGAGAATACATTTGATCCATTATTTAAAAATAGCAAAGTCAATGGTCTTTATTTGGGAAATTCTGTTCTACTCTTTCATTTGTACTTGTCTAAATGATTGGCAGACTCCATTTGTGTCAATTTACATGCCTATTTTCAAACTATTTCTCATTAGGATACACCACTGCGTTTCTTGTTAAATTCTATATGTATGTCTATTTGAGATGAGTCGTGGAGAACAAAATTCTCGCATTCTTGTAATGTAATGTATACATTCTGATGTTGACATACCAAATGCTTAAAATTTATAATCCTTGTGATTGGTGTGGCTATTAAAATTCATATCAGAAACATAACTAGAATACTCGAGTGAAATTTTGGATTATCAGATATTGCATATTCCCATGACTCATGCAGATTCCCTCTTCATACCTTTCAGATGAATTTTTTATCACAAGACAAGATTCTTAAAATGTGAAATTTAGTTGCATTTGAATTTGCTGCAAGAGTAAAATCTTAAAAAAAAATTGGTTTCGGTCTGATATGTTGCAGTTTCTGGGTTTTTTATATCCTACTTATAAATTTTTATTCCTTTGTTTTGTATGGATTATATTGTATAAACTTCATACTCTGGACAAAATAAAAAACAAGATTTTCAGTGAACCTGATACAGTAACAGTTCATTTCACCCCTACATTTTAAGAATTTTTGTCTATGAATACTGGCAAAGTGAAGACTAAATATGGAGATAGATGGCAAACATCATGACAACAGACAGTGTCTCTTTCGCTATTATATTTATCCCCTTTTTCCAATTTGGAAATTAATAATTAGATTAATTGCATAATTTGAAGTTAAATATTTTAGCTTAGATTAATTTAATAAAAATAAGCATGGTATATCTATTTGCCAAATTAAGAAATTAACCACAAAGTCAAAGATCTATTGTTAACACTTAAAAATAACACACTTAACAATAACAGGAGTTTTAAGTTTAGGAACAAATTGATCTGAAAGTGAATGTTCAAGAGGACTACTTGTCAAAACGTAAAGTTTAGAACAACTTTAAGCACATCTCCCAAATAAATTAAACCGTGGGTTAATAATATAATATGCATACCTGTTCAACACCAGGGTATCTATCCGCAGCTGCCTCCACGGCAATAGAGCATGCAATCTCTGCTGAACCGCCACCATACACAATTGAATTATTGCGAATAAGATTTCTAGCCACACACAACGCATCATGAATACTGCGCTTTGTCTCCTCAATGATCATTTTGTTACCTGCCATTACCAGACAACAAGGCAGCTTTTTTAAATTTGTCAAGATTGCTCAGACATTCATCAGTCTTCAAATTTAATTCTATAAAGCTCCATAAAAGATTATAATATTCAAACTCTGAAGTAGTAAATACAATGTTGAACAGCAATACAACTAGAAACCACCTATCTCCTAATAGATGACACAAAATTCAGTACAAACCACTAAAACAAAATGTTAAGGAGTACACCTCACCTCCACGAATGAATATTGTCACAGCCCTTGAGTTAGCACAATGCTCAATGTACAGCATTCGGTCTTTAGTTGTTCCAAATGCTTTTTCCCTAACGATGCCAGCCTTGAATAGATCATAAATTAATGTTACTTATAGACAAATAAAAAAAACAGACAATAAGAATCATTGGCACACGTCCTAAATTACTTTTCCCACAGTTGCAGATAAATTCAAAAAAGAAGACACAAAAAAAGGAAAGGTCGAGGTAAGCCATAAAAAGAAGTAAGGCTGAGATGATACCTTTCCCAACTTTTCTGCAGTTAACTCCTGGAACCTAGGAACAATTCTTCCACCTTCATTTACAAAAAGATAATTACTTTGTTAATTAGCAATATAGAATAGATTACACTCATTACATGCATGATACAGAGTTATCGAAAGAATATTCGAACTTCCAGAACAAAAGAACCAAGTTGAAAGCATACCTGTTGCTATGGCAATCAACTCCAACTCAACACCACCAACCCATCTAACAGCTGGCAAGTTCCTGTGCATCAAGAGATGATTTGCTTCATCGTCAAAACCCCATTGGCAAATAACAAGGGTTGCACCTACATCCTGCAAATCGACATAAATAATCCTTTTCAATAAATTTCAAACGCATTCTAGCAGGCAAAAAAAAAAGTTTATAGGTATATCAATTGGAACATAACTTCCAATTCGCTCATATACCAGCTAAGAGCAAGTGACAGTGTCCTACTTAGATAGGTAAAAAAATCATAAATGAAGTCCAACCTTGCATTGTTGAACCATGTCATCAAAATATTTCTGTTCTTGTTTCCTCAATGTCTGAAACTTTTCCACTGTATCAATATCAACCTTATGCTTGGTTTTTGGCTTCGGGGGCTCAAATGGGCAAGTCAGAATAGCAATTTTAGCATCTTCAATTTGCTTTGGCATTTGAGGATGGCTCATATCCTTATCAACAATGATTCCATATACCAACTCAGTATCTTCCAGTTTCCCACCAACCTTTCCTTCTACTTTAATTAGATCCAAATTAACGTCTTTCCTCTCTAGATCCGCAACAGCAAGAACAGCTTTTACGGCAATCTCAGCCAAGCTACGTTTGCACCGATTCACACTGCAACATCAAAACAAAAAATTCACAAATTATAAACCTGGAATCATCATAACAAGGCACAAAATAGATTACATGTTGATTCACTAAACCCTTACATTTTCGACGACAAGGTAGTCATACAAGTCTGAATCAAAGGCTCCAAAATAGTTTCACCAAACTCAAACTTATTAGCAATCTTCTCTAGATTCTCAACGGCAATCCTCGACGCCATTTCATACCCTTCAGCAATCCTAATCGGATGAATACCACGTTCCAAAAGCCTCTCCGCTTGCTCAAGAAGAGATCCAGCCAACACAACAACCCCAGTAGTTCCATCACCGATCTCATAGTCCTGACTCCTCGACAACTCCACCATCAACTTCGCAATCTGGTTGTCTACATCCATCTGCTCCAATATCGTCGCTCCATCATTCGCTACACACAAAAAAAAATCACATATTATACACTTGCTCCGTGATTTATTATATATAATAGTTAGTTACGCTAACTCATCTAACTTAACAAGCTAGTTTAACTAATTATTGTAGCTAAGTATTACATCTAATAAATCAGATATTAGGGTTTCATCTTAGATTTTAGGGTTTAATTTAACAGAACGGAAATGAAAATGAAACGGAGAGAAATGGAGAAACATACAGATGATGACGTCACCGTCAGGGCTTTGAAGCATCTTATCCATACCCTTCGGACCGAGGGAGGTTCGAAGAATACGAGCGACGGCTTTACCGGCGGAGATGTTAGCTTTCTGAGCATCGAGACCACGAAGACGGTTCTTCGATTCTTGTTCTCTGAGGATAATGAACGGCCTTCCGTACTCGTCGAAAGCCAGCGCCATATTGGTTTACACGGTCACGATCCAAAACCCTATGGCGGTGTTTTGGTTCGAAACTGCGATCGGAAAAATGAGAGTGGTGTTGTAAGAGAAATGTAGAACCCTAAAGAATGTGAGAGTGTGAAGTTGCTATTATGCTACTAACTTGTTCCTTATGTTCCCACCTTTTTCTCTGATTTCTTTTTCAATTACAAGCCCGGTAATGTTTGGGCTGGGCTGGGCTGGTTTGTTTCTTATGGGTATCTGTTGAGTTCTAAATATTTCACTACTTTTAATTACAACACCCCCTTTCCCTCTTTTTGAATTTTATTGTTGTCCAAAATTTAACATTACTTACTCTGTTTCATAGTAACTCGCCTAGTTGACCAATTCACATAGGTTTAGAAAAATTGTGAAAATGAAAGAGGAAGAATAATATGCCCTCGTGAACTTAACTCAGTTGGTATAGACAATGCATAATATATGCAAGGTCCGGGGTTCAAACCCCGGCCACCAAAAAAAAACATATATATATATATCTCTTTGCCAAGGTATCTTTATATTATATTGATATATTTATGTTTATCAAAAGCATTAATTAAAAGATATTATTGAATAGAAAGTGATAAAAATAGTATTAATTAGAGTGTATAATTAAAATAACAAAAAAGTAATGAATGTTTCTTTAAAAAAAAAAGTAATTAATGTTGTGCTGAAGATTGAAGATTGAAAGAGGATAGTCATTTTAGAATAAATATTTTTACAAATAGGTAAGTTATTTTGGAACCAGTACTATTTAAGATTTTTTTACATGTGTTGTCTCATAATGCTCCTTGCACCATTGCAATTTTGAGCAATGTGTTTGATTTAACTTTTACACTTGCAACTTCTACAAAGCTCTTATTAGATGTCTCTAAGTTCTAAATGCCAAGATTGTATTCATTCTAAGTTTGAAAAGTTCCAAGTTATCGACTTGTTTCACATTTGTCTTAGATATTATTATTCCTATTTTCCATTGCCCCTTTCATCACTGGTTTGTAACTGGGGCAAATTTCATATGAACTATGTGGTCAAATCATTTGATAAACAAAGAAACCAGTTGTTACGTCTAGATCATCAATTTAGCCTTTGAACTATCAACCTCTCATCAATTTAGTCTTTAAACCATAAAAATTTACTAAATAGTCCTTGAATTATATCAATTCCATCGATTTAGTCCTTGGTGTTGAGATATTGGGGGCCAAATTAATGGATTTTTATATAATTTAAGGACTAAATTGAGAAATTTTGTATAGTTTAGAATCTATTTGGTATATTTTTAAAGTTTATGGACTAAATTGAAGATATATAGTGATAGTTTAGGGAGCAAATTGATGATTTATTCTGGTTATTACGATTGAATTTCATGCTTTAATGTTATATAAGCCGATAACTGAGAGTAAATATGGTTGATATGCTTAAAGATATAAATGTTGATGTGGTGTTTACTTAATATCTTCATTTAAGTTTAGTAACTTTCCATCATATTATATATCTGTTGATTAGCCATTGATTAATGGGAAAGCTTTTGTTGATCTAAATAAGTCTTGAGTAGTGGATTGTCAATGTAAATGTTTTTTTTATGATTCATTAGTTGTTAGATGAAATGGAATGATAATTTTGATTTTTTTATGATTCATTAGTTGTTAGATGAAATGGAATGATAATTTTGATTTAGATTCTTATACTATGTTGGCAATTCTTGCTTTAATAATATGTAACTCCTTCCACATGTCTTTCAAATATTGGTGGAAATTTGTTATATCAACTTATCCATGGAAGTGAAAATTAGTTACTTTTTTTTTTGTAGAGAAAAACCTGACTACACCTCCTTTTTTTTATAATTAAAATACAAACAATGATTTAAAAGTATTCCAAAGACTTATTAGTTTTGCATAAAAAAAAATTAAGTTATTTTTTGAAAACTTGGTAAAAAAAAAGTCATTTTTTGAAAAATAAATAAATTGAATCGATAGTTATCCATGAAAATTTGTTAGAGTTGTGATGACATTATCTGTAATTTTTTTAAGAAATTAATAAATTTCATAGTTATCCGTGAAAATTTGTTACAGATGACCATTATCCATGATTAATTTTAAAAAATTAAAACAATTAAATTAAATTTTGTAAAATGACCATTATGCACATAAAATCAAGGAGATCATGAATTTTAAAGAGAACGATTATGAAATTTTGCTATACTTCAACTTTCATATATTGTTAGTATATTTACATAATTCATTTAATTATTATTTTAGTAAATGATTAATACATACCATTTAAAGTACCTTTTTGTGCAAAATAATTCATATAGTAGTTTTTGTTATTATTATTTCATATTCTCATACATATTCAATTTGACTTTTTTTTTTCTGTAAGTTTTTTTTGTTTTAATTCAACTTTACTATTTGAAATGATAATAACTAGTGCTTATATAAGCATTGATTCGTTTTGATCAACAATTAAAACAAAACTTGCACTTGCACTTGACCAACTAAAAAGAAAAACACTCAGGTATTAGGCAATTGGTTCAGACACCGCATAAATTGAAAACAAAAGGATAAAAAATGGAAAAACAGTGATATTTTTCTTCTCTCTCGTGTTTCTTCGCTAGTTTGTGGAGATGCAAAAAGGTGTGGGTCCCAGTCCATTTTAATCTGTCGTCTCAATTTCTCTCATGCTCCAAACTGAAGAAACAAAGCATTTCTCTGCAACTTTTCTCGTCCATATCTCTCTCTCACCTTCTTCTCTTGTTCCAAACAAGCCGTAAATGTCCAAACATGAAGTGCCACAACCATGAAGGATCTGAAATAGATACTTTAATTTGAAGCATCTGATTTCCATACATCTAAACATGGATCATGAATTTGATAGGTTCTCTTCTAGATTACAATTGCACAACATTTTACTAGCAATGGTCCTAAGATTTTCATAGTGCTTTTAAGTTCTGCTACATATTACACAATATCTTCTGACATAAAGAATAGAAAGACTATTAGTTACTCCTCAACCTTAATATGGTATTCTTCAGGAATTTAGGTTTGGCATGCATAAATGAGAAACCAGTGTTGTTGACTATTGATGCCTAAATTTGAGAACTCTTATATTTCTTTGAAATTGAATGTGATATAACTCTTTACTCTTGTGAAGTGCTAATATAGAAACTTCAAAGTAGTTTCTCTAACATCCTCAAAACACACAAGAAAATGTTGAAATCATTCTAAATGTTTGAATATGGAAACAAGAAATCATGTAATTTATGTTGTTATTGGGTATTATTTAGTTGAGCATTAAATAAGGAAACAATAAAGTAGTCTCTTCACTACACGTATATGATAATGTATATTGTTAATCCCACATATATTGTTGCTTCTGCATTGCTTAGATTTTTCTTTGCCATTGTTACTGCAGTCAAAGAACAAACAATAAAGTTCTGCTACATATAATCAACTTATCCTCTTCATTCTCTTTAATCAGCTTATCCATGCCATTTGAGATCACGGCCTGTTGAATGCTAAGGTTCTTGAAATGTATTGCTAGTATTGGTTGCTAAGATTCTTTTATTGGTTAAATAAATTTTGATTATCTATACTATACACCATCAGGTCACTATTATAGCAAAACTTTGTATTTTAGGTTCATTCATTAAATGATGCATGTGGTTTATAATAAAGATCATATACATCATTAAATGAATGAATCTAAAATGTAAAGTTTTGCTTATAATAGTGAGCGGAGGGTGGTGTATATATATATATAAAGAGAATACATGATTAGGAGGTGATATTTTTCACTTTCAATTACACTCTTAAATAAACTTGCCCGTAACAATGTTATATTGTTGGTGTCATTCAAAAATATAAGTATAGTTTTCTTTTTTACAAAAAATATAACTATAGTTTGTTATGATATAAAGCGAAAAACATCTATATCTATACTTTCAATCAAAATAATTTTAATCAATATCAAAATTTCATTGTTTTTAAGAGGAAAAATAAATGGCTTAATAGCAGTTTTAGCCCCTTAACTTTTCCAAAGTTGCGATTTTGCCCCCCTAAAAAAAAACTACAAAATCGCCCTCTAAGTTTTGCACTTGTGGCAGTTTTGGCCCCCAAGGCCAATTTTGACTTGTTCTACGCTGATGTGGCACCGTAATTGAGGTGCCACGTGTTTTTTTTTTTTGCCTTGGGGGACAAAACTGCTACAGTTGCAAAACTTAGGGGATGGTTTTGTAATTTTTTTTAAGGGGCCAAAATCGCAATTATGGAAAAGTTAGGGGGCTAAAACTGCAATTAAGCCAAAATAAAATCCCATAAAAATCATTGTTCATAATTTATAGGGTTATATAAGTTTTGGTCCCCATAATATAGACAATTTTTTCAATCCTCATACAAAATTGACATGTTTTAGTTCTTATAAAAAATTTCAGCATAAACTCAGTCCTTGAGAAATCAAATTTTGTTTAGTTATACTTAAACTTTTAAAATAATCAATGATTCTTTGCATATTATTTTATACAATAAGTATGAGTCAAAAATTAAAGTAAGAGTTTTAACAAAATAAGAAGGAAAAAAAGTTGCGTTTTTATTTGTAAAAAAGTTATAATGGGTTTTTATTTGTAAATGTAATGTTTTTATTTTATCAATGTTTATGGTCAATTTTATATTGTGGAAAAATAGTATTTTTTTCACAATATATATGCGCAAAAGAAAACAGTGATTGATTCCCCAACGTAGAATGTCAAGCAGAGCAAATTTCAAAATTTTAATGCCAAAAATCATCATTTGTCAGGATAAATAAAAAGTACTGTACTACTGAACAATTAAACCTAAATACAAATTAAGAAAACCTAAACACTATAGAATCAAATTAAACCGACAATCTGCCTTTATGAAACGAAACTAAGGGTGTGTTTGTTTCAAGTTTATCAAATTTATTCTTAGGAATAACATTCCTTGGAATATAAAGATGAGAATTTTATTCAAAGGTATTTAGGAAAAATATGTTTGGTTAACTTTATAATATTCTTAGGAACCATAAAAATAAGGATTATAAAAGGTAATTATTTATGAATTTATTCTCATCTCCATGAGAACTTTATTCCCATCATTTTTTTTGGGAAAATTTTTCTATTCCCAGGAATATTTTATACCCGGGAATAAAATTAGGCATATATATTCCTATCATTTTATTCCGGGAATCAACAAATATAATTTGAAACAAAGACATTCTAATTAATATAATTCGGTCTGATGGGACTGGCTTGCTCGAGTTACTGATATCAGGTTCAGCAGTTAAAGTGCATGTAATATCCTCCACCGGTTTTCACTCGTGGCCCCACTCCCAAACGAGATTGTGCTGTTCAAAAGTTGCAAAAAGCAATAAGCAATTCAATTTGTGTAGGTAGAGGTCCAAAAGTCATTAAATCCAATGAATTTTATTGGATCAGATTATTATAGTCAACTCTAAACAATGCAGTATATCCTATGATATGATATGATGGATATTCATATTACCCATTGAATAAACCCAAACACACCATCACACAAATCACCATCGTTTTTATTTACATCCAACAAAAGTAACGAATCCCACCCAAATTCATCGTTCAACAATCACTTTCATTCTTACCAAATTACCCAAACACCCTTACTCCTATCACTATCAATAAGAGACACATATGTACTTAAACGTCATTCCATACGCAACATTTCTCATCATAGCAAATGGGCCTGGCCCAAAGGAAAAAGAGACATTTTTCGAGCTGAGTTTTGGATGGTCACAAGTTCAAATATATAACATCTAGACTCACATACACATCGATACATATCTTCAAAATGTAAGATTGTTTATTAATATACGAAAAATATTTTTTACATGTGTCTAAACACTATATATTTGTTCTTGTGACTATACAAAAATTGCGTCGTTTTCCTCCTCATCCAATTGAAAGAGTGAGATCAACTACTTTAAAGTAAGAAAGTCACCGTAATTTTATGTCTATCGTTTTATATCTCTAATTCATTTCGTTTGCTCCTGTAGTCACGATAACTTTCTCGCCAACAAATTGACATAATCCTAATCCACCAATGGATTGAAAACACCCTTCCCTACTCTCTCCCTTCAATCACTACCCGTGCATAAGTGCGCACGTTAGCTGTCCTCTCTCCCTTCGCCACTTCTCCCCACAGTGAAAGAAAGAAACAAAATACTCCTCAAAACTTTACTAACTCTTCTGAAATCAAAATGAAAGTTCCATAGTTCATTTAAAATGAATGGTAACGTAACGAAAACAATTACTACTACACCAGTAACATTTATTAAAATGCATGATGACATAGTAGTAGAGTTATACAGAGTGGCAGGCAAGCATGTACTACTGAGAGAGTATAGTGCCTTAAATGGATGTATGTAGGCAGTGGTTTTATAGCCTGCCATAACAACATCAACAACTGTACATCACTTTCTTTCTCATCTTAACTTTAACACTCTTTCTTTCTTTATTCATCATTCATTTCATTAAAACGCAACCGTTTCGTTTCTTTCACATCTCAAATTTTCGTATCTGAATCTCTGATCAGAGTATAACCGTTGCGGATCGGAGTTTTTCCGATGAGTCAACAATGAATCCATTATGCTGCATTGCTCCGGTTTCGATCGATCGAGACCGGAGTACTCCGGTGGTGTCGAAGTCAAACTCTCAGTGTCAATTAGGGTTAGATTCATCGATCAGAACTGTGAACTGTGCTTCTAAATCGAGTTTCTCAACTCATGATTCATCGTTAGCAGGGGATTCGGTGAAATCCTCTTCTGCGGGTTTGAATCATGATGAAGATGATGTGGTGAATGAAGTTCGTGATTCGAAGGTGTTGAATGGTGGTGGTGTAGCTGGGAGTGTGGCGGGGATATTGTACAAGTGGGTGAATTACGGTAAGGGATGGAGGTCGAGGTGGTTTGTGCTGGAAGATGGTGTGCTTTCTTATTATAAGATTCATGGACCGGATAAGATCTTGATGAGTCCTGCTAAGGATAGGAGTGTGAGGGTGATCGGTGAGGAGTCGGCCAAGTTTGTGAAGAAGGCAAATTGGAACGTGAATCGAGGTAATGGAGCTACCAAGCAATGCAAGCCCTTTGGTGAGATACATTTGAAGGTTTGTGTTTCTTGTAATACTAGATTCTGATTCATAGGATACTAGATAGAATCTTATAGTGTATGTTTGCGTGAGTTGATTATGTAAAATCAGATTGAAAGTGAATTAAATTTAAAGTAATTTATGTTTGAATATGTTCATATAAAAGTGATTTTGAGTGTTGGATCAAACTATTATCCAAACATGCCGTAGTCATATATGTATGAAGTGCAATGGGTGAAGGGCTGAGGTAAGAAGACTGGGATAATTTCATTGGTACCCTAATTTACGCAGGGTATTAGATGAACAATCTCTAGACTGACTCGCATACATCGCTTTTGCTATTGTATTTGCATGTAAACATGAACTTTATTTGGTCCTTTCTTAGTTTACGGTTGGTCAATTTATAGTCAACCGTTGGTCAATTTTAGTCAACATGTAATTGAAGGACCTAATTACAAAAAATATGATAGTTCAGGGCCTTGATAAAGTGTTTTACAATTTTAGGATGCAAGAAATGGTAGATTTTTTTTTTGGGAAAGGATGCAAGTATGGAAGATTTAGTAAATGATATTGAAGTTATCTCTTGGAAGTGGTTTCTTGCTAGAAAAAAAAAGGGGGTCCTTGCTTGTATTACGAATGGTTCTCCAACCCTCTTCTTTGCATTATTTTTTAGTCGGTAGTGTTTGTTGTTTGGTGGGTCGAGTACCCCTTGCACTTCTCCCCGTTTAGTGGGACAAGTACTAATTGTACTTCTCTCATTCATTCATATAAAATTCATTTTGCAGTTAAAAAACTGCATTTACATTGAAATATGTTTAAAATACATACTCTCTCTGTGGTTGGATGGTCATTTTTTTTACCACAACCAAGTAGTGATGTATTTGAAATATGTACCAAACCATCCTTGCTTGTTTACCCATATTCTTGATGTTTGTGTTAAAAGAACGATCTGGGTTGTTGAAATATTGGGTTCTTCAGTGTCTTCACCAACTGCTGCTGAAACCACATTTGTAGAAATAGTTATGACTTATGAGGATTGTGATTCTATCCTTTACACTTGCATTTTATCGTAAATAAAATCTACCATGAGTGTGCTTTTGTTTTTTTTTTCGTTTTTAAATGTAAACTTTCCTTGCTTGTCAATTCCCGTGAGTGCCAAATCTAATTATGTTTGTTTGCAGGTTTCTTCAGTTCGCTTCAGCAAGTCTGATGACAAGCGGCTTTCCGTATTTACTGGGACAAAAACTCTTCATTTGAGGTGTGTATCTAGAGAAGACAGAGCCATGTGGATTGAAGCCCTGCAGTCTGCGAAAGATCTTTTTCCCAGGGCTCTGACAAGCAGCGATCTTGCAACTCCAGAAGATATCGTAGTTTCGACAGAGAAGCTGCGATCCAGATTGTCACAGGAAGGCATAAATGAAGAAATCATTAATGACTGCGAGTCTATTATGCTCTCGGAAGTCTCATATCTTCAAGGCAAGTTAAAGTTTCTTCAGCAGAAACATGTTATGTTGTTGGACACCTTAAAACAACTGGAGGTACTGATCTTCCCTTTCTTAACACAACTCGGAACGTTATATTCTGATTCATAATATGCATTTCTGTTGTGGATGGTTATAACAAGATAATGGTTTTCTGACCTGGCTGCAGAATCACTTTTTTTGCGCGTTTGGTTTTTAATTTTCCCTAGCAGTAGCTCACCTAGTCAGGCTTAAGATTTCAAATTTAACTGTGATTATTGATAACCTAATGTTGGAAGCATGGAGTCTTACACTTTTACCCGACTTTCAATTCTACACGAGCCTTCTAGTGTTTCAGGAAATTCAAGTGTGAAAAGATTTTAAGATGAAGCTGACATTCTTTGCTTCATAAAGAGTATTGTAGGATTATAGTATCTTGTCGGAACCTCCCTAAATAGTGAAAAGTAATGTTTCTTTCGGTGACATTTCATGGATATATATGCTCATCCCTCATCTGGATTACTACCTCTATCCCTAAACGTAGGACTTCGTTGACTAAAAGAACAAGAGTTGAGAAAGCTGATAGCTGTATTAAATTTGTTTATAATTGATATTGTATTGTTTTCGTAACTTTAGCCTTCATAGTATTGTTTGCTTACTGTTTCAAAAAAAGATGTAAAATAATTAGGAGTATTTTGGCAAAGAAGCAATCACTGCAGTAGAAAATTTTAAGTGGGTCCTATAAAAAGAGACGGTCTTCAGTGATAGAGACGGTCTTTAGATTTTTCTTGTCCCTAGGTCAACCATTGTATTGATATTATTACTGAGAGTAAAACAGCACTGAGTTTATAGTAATACAAACTAGAATATATTTTTCCCTTTAGCATTCTTGCACTTTGATTTGTGGCCATTACTGAATCAGTAAATACTGTTGATATGATATTTTTAATGGAAGTTATTCAATTTACGTCCATTATGATCCTGTATATGTTGTATTGGTGCCTTGTTAAAAGATGAAGTTCTTATCAGCCAAAATTTTGATTTTCTCTTAAAAAAATTAATGCAGACGGAGAAAATAGAGTTGGAAACTACTGTAGTAGATGAAACAAAGGAACGTGAGTCATATTGCACACAAGGGAATAGAAGATATAGTGGTGAGTGTGGTGTTAATATCCTGACATGTCTTTTTCCTTGAACTGTCATTAAAATATATCTTTTGCCTTGAACTGTCATTAAAATATATACTTGCATAGAAGCCAATATCAACACCATTTTAGATAGTTGCGTTTATTGTGGTCATGTATTATAAATTCAAGAATTTTCTATATTTATGCCAGTCTGGGATTGAAATATTTATATTCCAGAAGTTATTTTTTCTTCCAAGTTCCTACATGGTTGACCTCTGGGTAGTTGTAGCCTGTATGAAGTTATCAACTGATTGTTTTGAAGTTTCTATGTTGGTGGCAGTCATCTTACTCCTTGATTTGACCACTTGTGTATCAGATTTCTATTCTGTTATGTCGGAAGGCAGTGCTACAGATTCAGTAGTAGATAATGAAAGTCAAGATGGAGCAGATGCTGAAACAGATGATGAAGATGGAACATATTTTGATACAAATGAGACGTTATATTCAGACGCCCTAAGAAGTGCTTCCTATCGAAGTAGAGAAGGTACAGGAAGTGCCAGTATATATGATAGAGATTACATTCTCCATGATGGTTTGCATGGGTTTGAGATGGCAATCAAGGATATAAGCTATCCTTATGTCAAAAGAAGGGATAATTTACCAGAACCAAAAGAGAAAGAGAAACCTGTTGGCTTGTGGTCAATTATTAAAGACAATATTGGGAAGGATCTTTCTGGAGTTTGTCTCCCTGTTTATTTTAATGAACCACTCTCTTCATTGCAAAAGTGTTTTGAAGACCTCGAGTACTCAAACCTAGTTGATAGAGCATTGGAATGGGGAAAGCAGGTCAGGTCCTCAGCTGTGCTTTCTTTTGTCACAAAGCAGTTTTAAAAGCATGATCTCCTAGGTTCATTTTGTCAAGGTAGATAATATGTTCGGTTAAACTTAAGGAAATAACTACTTAAAAAAATTTCATAATTTCATGTAGCGTGATAGTTTCCACTTGTTCAACATGTTGTAAAGTATTGTTCTGGTAATTCGTCCATCTAGTATTTAGGGCCATCAAATCTGTGCTACTTTTTACCAAATTATTTTCCCAATATATTTTCCACTTTTGTCTTGTGTTTTTTTTTTTTTGATAAGCTTTTCTCTTGTGTTTCTAAATCTCTCTCTCTCTAATGAATTGCTTTCTAATACCATTGTCAAGATTCGCCAGTTATATAGATGCTAGTATTGAAAAATCTTGAATTTGTCACAAAATTTCAACCACGAGATTGGAAGTGAAGTGATTGAATGTAATATTCAAGCTTTTTTTAATATTAATGTCAGTCTGGAATTAAAATCGACACTTGGATGAATTTCAACCATGGATTAAAATATACTTACTTTGTCCCACAATGAGCGACACTTTGCAAAAGAAATTTGTCTCAATAAGATTCACTCTTTGTAGGGCGGTGGGAGTACATTTTACTTTGTATTTCTTGTTATTCTTTTTACTGCTCTGAAAGCCTTTCTTGGAGTTGGGTTTTTATTAGATAGATGTCGGTGGTTATAGATTTAAAAAACTTCTGGGCTGCGATAAGACAACTGAAACAGTAGGGATTAATGTGTTTGGTTTAAGGTTTTCTTGACTAAATTAAGGGTATTTGTAAATTATGGATATTTTTTTAAGAAAAAGCTGTAGGTTTTGATGTCGTTACTTAGCTTGTTGGCATGACCAGATAAATTATGAATTTGGACATGATGGGATTTCTGGATAAATTTAAACTAAAAATATAAGGCTATGATAAGGTGTTTCAAATATTACAACCAAGCTCCCTAGTCATAGATAAACTACTAGTATAATGCTTGGAAATTGGAACTTAATATTTGTTTTTTTCTGACATTGCACCCTGGTTCACACTCATCAAAGTTAATTACAATTAGATGTTATTCTACTTCTAATGTTGCTCAGATGTGTAGAATAAAGGTTTGTTGGTATTGTTCAGTTGCATTATGTTAGGTAATCAGTTCCCCAGGTTCGGGAGATTTCATTAATTGGAAAATGAGGCAGACATATATCAGGCAGGCTTGTAAATGCTGGTGGACTTGCTTTACAAATACTTGATGAAATTTTAAACCACCTCAGTTAGTTACATATTGCTTTAACTAGTACCGTAGAACTAATTTGACAGTTGACACTGACACCATGTGCCACATTGATCTTTAGAGGCGTTAGTACACATGGTTCTAGACAGTCTCTTGTACTGTTTTTCATAGGATTGTGAGCCCTATTCTTTGCTAGGGACTTTACGATTTAGTTTGATATCAAATAATGCAGTATCATTTAAAATTCTATAATCGTTGAACGTTGAGAAAGGAGAATATTCAGTTGTCAAGTGCATGTTTTTTTTTATTTTTTAAAGCACATGCTTGATTTCCTATAAAAGTAAAAGTTGATGCTTGATATGTTTCATTTTTATATGCTTAGCTTGTTTCGTTTTTTAAAGTGCATGACTTTAATCAAGCTTTTGCATGGTGCAGGGGAATGAATTGATGAGAATTCTAAATATTGCAGCTTTTGCTGTGTCCGGCTATGCGTCCACCGAAGGTCGACAGTGTAAACCTTTCAATCCTCTGCTTGGGGAGACTTACGAAGCTGACTATCCAGATAAAGGAGTTAAATTTTTTTCTGAGAAGGTAACCGAATTTTTCTTCAATTTTTCAGGAAAACATAGCAATAAGATAAGAGAAGTCATAAATTAATTGTTTCATTATTGCCTATCCATTGAATCCAAAATAGCTGTAATTGATGTCTATCTAATGCTGCTAATATCATCTAACAAGAAGCTGGCTGCAGGTTAGTCATCATCCAATGGTTGTTGCTTGTCACTGTGAGGGAAGAGGATGGAAGTTCTGGGCAGACTCCAATTTGAAAGGAAAGTTCTGGGGGCGTTCTATTCAGTTAGATCCCGTGGGTGTTCTCACCCTACAGTTTGAGGATGGTGAAACGTTTCAGTGGAGCAAGGTCACTACTTCCATATACAATATTATACTAGGTAAAATTTATTGTGACCACTATGGTACTATGCACATCAAGGGCAGCGGAAACTACTCTTGCAAACTTAAGTTCAAAGAGCAATCTATCATAGACCGTAATCCACATCAGGTAGAATTGTGTATACAACTCGGACATAGAGACTGCAACTTCCCTTTGATTATCAATAAACTTTATTTTGATTAAATATATTGTTCTTTCCTCTTTATATTATTTGTCAAAACATCTTTGTTTTTTTTTTCCTCCCCTACTTTATCTCCCAACATAGTTTACTAAATTCCTATCGATGTTCTATTTTAACGATGTGGCAAATAAAGCAGTGTTTGTTTGATTGGAAAAACATTTTTGTCTTCACTATTACAGATCTGTCACAATGTTTTCACTTTGTTCCTTGTACATAAATGTTTGAAAACAGTGAAAAGAGTGAAAGCAAACTACCGCTGTTGTAATTGTCAATGTAACTGTGAAATGAAATCTTAAAAATATTTCATCACTAGAATTTGTATTCCTTTTATGGTTGAGCCGTTAGGGTTAGACTTTGTAAGGTAAGGCTGCTTATAATTGATTCAATTATTATAGAAGTTTATAGCACCAAATTTATATTCCTGCTATTCTGTTGTATTAGTTTAAACTAGTTTTGCCTCGTCTCATTTCTTTGTTCTGGGTTTTATAATTTTAATCATATATCAATCAGGTCCATGGGTTTGTTCAAGACAACAGAACTGGAGAGAAGGTAGCAATGTTAATTGGAAAGTGGGATGAAGCAATGTATTATGTACTCGGGGATCCAACTACAAAGCCCAAAGGTTATGATCCTATGACAGAAGCTGCATTATTGTGGGAAAAGGACAACTATGTCCCCAAGACGAGATACAACCTCTCTCCCTTCGCAATTTCCTTGAATGAAATAATGCCTGGTTTATTGGTGAAGTTGCCTCCAACTGACTCAAGGTTGAGACCAGATCAGAGACATTTGGAAAATGGAGAGTATGAATATGCAAATGCAGAGAAACTAAGGCTTGAACAGTTACAGAGACAGGTAATTAACCCACAACTCAGCTTTTTGTCCTTCAAATTAGTGTGTTTGGTGGATATGCTATCAGTTTTTTTTCCTATTTCTTTTCTAGGTTGCTGATCAGTTTTCTTTTACCCCTTAAATTGGCATTTTTGTCGAAATATTTACTAGGTTTTATATATATATATATATATATTTTTTTTTTTTGAGAGGAGGTTTTGTATTGTTGTTTCCCCCCCTTTTCCGAATGATACAGTTGCCATTTGCTTACAAATAAAATAATCCCTTGCATTTATTATTCGACGTCCTTCAATTTCTTGCCCTCTTGGGTTACTATCATCTGCAATCTGTTTGCAGAATTTAGGGACCTAAGTTTTATGCTATTTTGTGCATTATACTTTTCTTTATTGAAAATTCGTGTAACTAATGCTTGATCCATATTCATAATTCAGGCAAGAAAGATGCAAGAAAGAGGATGGCAGCCCAGATGGTTTAAGAAGCATGATGATGGTTCTTACCGATACATGGGTGGCTATTGGGAGGCAAGAGAAAAGAACAATTGGGATGGAATCTCTGATATATTTGGACAAGGCTGTGATTTGCCTTCATGTTCTGAAGAGATTGTATCCTACTGAACACTGGTTTTCCTTTGTGGCTCTCGTGTTTTTGCTATATGTCCATTTGGATGTAGGTTGTAAGTTATATATATAAAAAAATTCTTCCAGAATAGTGTATTGAAATTTCTTCTGGCCTCGCATTTTGGGCAATTTGTCTCACATCTTCGAGTATGTTAATTTACAATGTATCCAATACTTATGTCTCGTTAAAAATGCACCTCTATACCGGTCACATTTTTCATTCTGGAACTCGATTTTTAATGATATAGAGAAGTTTATGATTATCAAGAAAATAGAAAAAATATGTTATTTCTTTGATAATCATTTTCTATAGATTTCGACAAGATTTTACTTGTTTACTTATATAACCAAAAAAGTATAAAATTGCCATGCCTACCAAGACTTATGCTGAGATAAATGTTATATAAAAATGTTCGATTTTCATACTGTCAGTAAAAAGTGAAATGATTTTGATGATTTTGCTATTATGATTGATTGATGACTATGTATATGAATTAAATTTATGCATAATTTCTACATAACTAATTTCAATTGTCAAATAGTATAATGTAAAAGATCCTATGAATAGTTTTGCTCTGTCACTATTTTTCTGCAAATATCCTATGGTTAAAAATGTTAAAAATATCCTATGATTTATGTTTGAATAGTTATTTCTCAAATGTATATTAGATAATATAAATTTAATTTAACACTTGATTCTTTGAATGTTTATTTACGAGAAAGATAAATTAATTTAACACTTGATTAATGAACATAACAAAAAGAAAGGAAGTATTTCGGTTTAGGCTTAATTGCATGTTTGATGCCTTATGTTTATTTTAGTTTTTAAGTTGGTCCCTTATGTTTTAAAATTTTCAAGTTGGTCCCCTCCGTTTTAAAAGTTTCAAGTTGGTCCAAAACGTTACCCATGTTTAAAACCTTCCCTTCCGTCACTTAATGTTTAAAGATTTGGGTTGACAATATGGGTGATAGAACTTAACTTATATAGAAAATCAGTTTAAAACCTTTTTTTAATTTTGTTTGGTTTTATTAAACTCAATATCATGTCGCGAAAGGGACTAACTTATTCCAACGTGAGTAACGTTTTGGACCAACTTGAAACTTTTAAAACGTAAGGGACCAACTTGAAACTTTTAAAACATAAGGGACCAACTTGAAAACTAAAATAAACATAAGGGATCAAACATGCAATTAAGCCTTCGGTTTATTATGAAAGCACAAGATCAATTATTTGAACAACCATTTGATTGACAATTTTGAGGACAACCATAATTTTACAAAAAAAAAGAGGTATTGACACAAAAATCAAAACAATAGAGAGAGAAAGTAAAAATATGATGTGAATACGAGGAACAAAAGTTGTGACTTTATCTTTTATTTAACTTGCATCTTGCTTGGCATAGAGGCTCATAAATGTGATTTGTTAGTTTGATTCTTTGAACACCATTTCTTTGATTAATGCTCCTATGGTCTCTTTACACCACTTTGGCATATTATTGTGAAGGATGCAAAACAGCTGCTGAATTAGAATATGTAGTTGAAACTCACTGCTAGAAGTGAATCAATATACGGGTTTCATTTCCAATTTGGGATTTTCTTCTTGACTCTCCTGTAGAGATATCTCATTTGTGTTTGTAACAGGGTTATGTTTGATAAGTTGGCGATTGTAAGAGCCTGTGCCCAATATATTTTTAGGTCTAAAACGAAATTTAAATAAAGACTTTTTAAATACGTTTAAAGAAAATAAAATAAAATTAAGAAAAAAAATTCATAAGTTCCCTCAATCAAAAGTAATTATATATGATGTGTGTTGGACACTAAATATGAGTATTTTGTTAGCTAAAAATCGAACTTTGGTTTGTCACATGGTGAAAGTATATCATCTTTCGTTATATTCAATTCCGCTAGTATGTGTGCGCGCGCACGTGTTTAAAATAATACTTAATATAGACATTATTTACCAATTGTTAAAGATCTTAAAATAACAAAAATAATATTGAAATGATACAAATATAAATTAGTTTCTTTTTTGAACAAGTATAAATTAGTTTCTTACGTTTACGAACTTTGATTACACACTAATTGTCTTAATATAATTAGAATAACCAACATTTAATTGGATTGATATGAGTCTGAAGCCAAAAAGAATTTAAGATTGAAATAACCTATAAAATAACTAGCATTGAAATCGAACTTGCAATATGAGTTATGTCTCTTTTTTCACATACCACTTGAGTTTCGAGTGAACATGTCTACAAAATTTGTCGCGCGAAAATATTTTTAAAAACAAAAATATAAGGCTTAATACAAGGCCTAAAAAACTTGGAGGCATAAAGCTCTTGCTTTAGTGGCAGTCCCCTTGGGTCGGCCTTGGTAACTGGGATTTTCTTAATGGCTTTCGTTTTTTGTTTTCTTGCTCCATTCCTTTTTCTTATTTTTTAGTTTCTTAAAAAAAATATCTACTTGCATTAGATGCAAAACTAACAAGTGGAACTTTTAATTCAAACAATCGTTTGGAGAAAATATTACACTAAATTCATTTTTAATCGAGAATTGATCTTCTCTCTTTTGCTTTTGCACATTCACATGCCTACGTGAGTTAACTTACGTTGTAAAATGTCCAATGCGAGTTAACTAACGTTGAAAAAACCGAGCGTGAGTTAACTTGCGTTGGACATAATTAAGGAAACGAGCAATTTTAAAAGGGAGAAGAGCAATTTCCTTTTTAATCAAATTAATGTTTGTAAAACGTGGATTCAATTTATTCAAAATGCAGTCAAAGATTTTTTTTGACAAAAACAAAATGATATTCATTCATTTAAATCGAGAGATTACATCATTCAACACCGCTAAAAACGTAAAGGATGAATATGCGAACAAACTCACAACATCCAAGTTAATAGCATATAACGGCATAATGCCTACAAAAATATATAATAAAATTAAAGTGACCGAAATATCCATGGCCTCCGAATCTGCAACGTTGACGCCCAAATCTTTGATTGAATAGTCGATCTTTCTGTAAAAATCAAATGAACACCGCACGAAGACGGAAAATCAAACAACGCCGCACAAAACGACGAACAACAAACCACCACACTTAGATGATGAAATCACAAAGGAAAAAAAAACCTAGATCTACTTTGAATTAAATTAAATTTAGAAAATAAAGGATCAGCAAAAGGACTATACTTGCCTTTAAAAAAAAACTTCCATATTTCAAATTGCGACAATTAACATTAACTAATTTTTTTTTGACATTTCACACATTGTGTTACACTTTTAAGTTTTAACTACCAATCCGTTAAAAAAGTAGTGTTCCATTTTTCTATTTTATCCAAAGCACTTGTTAATGGATTTGAACATTTCAATGCTAGTTTACAAGCAAACATAATAATATACAAAACAAATATTTGTCATTGACATAAAAAAAAAAATTAGACATTTATTATATTAAGGATAATTGTAAAAACAATAATGTTAGGTTGACACACTTTTTTTCCTCTATCCCCATTATACACCTCATGTGAAAGGAAATTTTAGTAGAAGAGGGCAATGAAATAGTGTTAGGTGGGATGGTACGAGAAGTGCGTGTCACCTATGAGGGTCAACATATCATCACTCTTATAAAAAAATACAAGACAAATATTTATACTGATAAATAAAAAATACTTACAAATTTACGTTTATTTAATCAATAAATGATATTGTTAAATATTGAAAAATGTTAACGAGTGTCCTCGGAATACTCTTCAAGACCTTTAAATGGTAACTTTTTTTGAAATTTTTTGTAATCAATGAATTGAAAATTAAAATATTTAACTTTTTTATAGAATAATTTTTTCTTTTAAAATGATGTGCGCCAGAAGCACTCGTTAACGATACCCTTAAATATTTCCTTAGTTTTTCAATTGAAACATGTTCCGCTCATCCAACAAGTAACCAAGTAACGTGTTAATTACCATTTCTGTTGGTGAGGAAGGTAACGTAAGAGCGACAAAGGTAGTATGGTAAAGCAATAACAATCAAATGACGCCAATTAATCGTGTCATTGTACAGTTATTTTAAGAAAAAAAACTTGTTGCTTTATGTGGTTAGTACAAACTTTGAGAAAATTGTAAATTTAAAGAATCCTTAGTAGGATTTTTTTTTGTAGTTATGTGAAGAACCACACAAAATAATAAAAAAATGCACCCAAGTTTTCTTTTTATTTTAATGTTACCCACTCTACAAATGAAATCTCGTCAACACGAAAAGATTTCAATGAAGTATGCTTCCTTTTTTCAATGAGGGACTGGATAAGTACAAGGTAATTCATTTTGCTTTCTAATTCCCCCAACTATAACGAATTTACCCCACTTTCAAGCCTTTCACGAAATTCCTCCAACTAAACTGTGTTGCCATTAAATAGAAAGTTTCAGAAAGTAATGAGTGAAGGAAGATTACACCGAAGAACTAGGAAAAAAAATAAATTTCCTTCCTCTGGAATGCAGAATCAAATCCATTCTACAGAAATTCTATAAAAATTACACCGTCAAAATTTAATATTAAAAAAAATAAAGCAGCATCTCTTTGATTGCAGTTGGCTTAACATAAAACAGAGGTCCGGAAAAAACAGACTAATGGTACATTTTAAGAACAAAAAGAATCAGCTTATCATGCAACACCGCCCCGTATTTGTTGCTCCCTATTTCCACGCTTTCCTCCCACGTTGTTGTTTACCAGACCGCTGCTGTTTTATCCTTTTCTCTATCTTAGTTCTTGCCACCTTCTTTCTCTTTGCAACTAGCGGCATTTGTTTCTTGTGTTCCTTTTGTTTGTTACTTAGACCACCCGTCTGTTCAATACAAAAAACATCCATTGGATTTGAGTGCAATCATGCAGCAACAATAAGATCATAGTAGGCATAGTCATTCCTTCGAAAATTCAAAATCAGACATTCTACTACATACTTTATATTTGATAACAAGAAATTTCATTGAATTTAACATTTTGATCAACTGATGGGTTTTAATAGTGTGGCTTTGTTTGTCAATTTGGCTTTGTTCTCGCACATATACATGCACAAGAAATGCATTGCCACACTGTTATATTTGGAGAATCACTGGGTTGTGGAGAAATTCTAGATGTCCATGTTTTGGGTAAATACAATTCAAACTCATAAAAAATGCATAAGGAAGACAATTAAAAATGCAAAGATGCACAGTTTCAAATATTTTTTAAAATGAGCAAGAGCAATTAACATACCTTTTTCTGTTTTACAGCCGCTCGAGCATGGTACTGCCCTCTTTCCTCCCTCCCTGCTCTAACCATCGCCAACCTCTCCTCCTTGTTAAGCTTTTTCTTCACATGAGCCTAGAAGGTGCGCACGTAAATAAGTAAATCCGATTGCCCGTGTTTTCTCTTTTTGTCATGGATTGAAGATAAAGATCATCTAGAGATCAGTTTAAACAAGTCAGAGCTACTTACTTCAAGCATGGAACCATCCACTCGCTTTAAACCTAGTTGATCAGAGCTTGGAATCTTATTTGTTGATGACTTTAAAAGCCCGTGCTGCGCTAATGCAGTTCTTGCTTCGTTTTTGGCCTATGAATTAAAGTAAACGAATTCAACATCATAGAAGTTGCAAAAGTTATAAATTTAGCTTACTGAATAAGAGGTGAACAAACCTTTAGTTCCTTGATCCTCTGGAAGTCTGCATTGGAAAGAATTCCATCTTCATTTTCTGGCAGGGCATTCTCCATTGTTGTCCCTGCCAACTTCTTCAAAGCCCGGAGACTTGAATCAGCAGCTGTAAGTTGATCATTGAAATCGCTAAACTTCCTCTTTTTTGCTGAGTCTTTCAACGTAGTTATTGTATCCGCACTTCCAAGAATATGCAGATCACCATCTCCTTCATGTTCCAAAATCCCACCATCCTCTTCATCAGCCTCTTCACTGTCTTCTAGATCATCCCCCTCGTCTTCAACATTATCAGCATCATCACCACTGGTTTCGTAATCAGAACTTCTATCGTTTTCATCGTCTGATACACCATCATGATCTTCGGCTTCATCATCATCACTTCCGGCATTATCACTGCCTAGCTGATTGTCATCATCAGAATTTAAACTTACCTGATCATCTTCCTGCTCATTGTCTGAACCACAATCATCAGAATGAGAACTCTCCTGCTCAACATCATCATCAATAATCTGTAACAACTCAGCACCAGGAACGTCAGCTGCAACATTGACTTCTCCATAAGCCTTGGGTCTTGCCTTGGGGTCAGTAGGCCTCCCTCGGTCCTTCTTAATTAGCAGTGAAGGGCAAACCTGCAAACAAACAACATTAATCAGGTGTGGAAAATGAGTATGAGAGTGCTACTGTGCAGCACACTCCCCACACAAAAGAGTTACGGTAATCACCTCTCGGAATAATGTAATCAGAGATCGAGCTGCTATTGAAACTCCTTTCTCATGTGACTTCTTATATAGAGCAAGGTCTTGAAGTAGGTCTTCATTCATTAACTACAGTCCACAATCAACATATGACAAAGGAAGGAGTTCATGAAGTTAACAGAAAACACAGGATATAAGTTTTAAGCAAGGGAGTTATCCCGTTCCAAGGACCACGCCACAAGCATACTGAACAAAGTACTCATGGATGACCTACTAATGAAGGAACACATGTAGGAATCAAACTCAACTCAAGACCAGGACTTTTAGTCAGCTTAGTTCAATCCTACTAGTTAAAACCAACCCTTGTTGGATGCGCAAGATATATTTTGTCAGAACATATATCAGCAAAATGCATATATGTCCAAGGACCAGAAAATTTCAGTACTTACCAGTGGCATACGCAGGCATATCTCCCTGACTGCATTTATTCCAACAGTGATAGCCTAAACATATCAACATAACTCATCAGCAAATCAAAGTTGAGTACTCCTGTCATAATAAAAAAATCCGCAGCACTATATCAAATGATAAGCAGATTCAAATAAAGACCTCTGGACGTGAGCGGTCATGTACAAATTGATTTACAATTTGTTTGAACAAGGGTTCAACTGCATCAGGAGGAACCTGCATCCAAAAATAACAACTTGAATGAAATAGGATACAAAGAAAAACAAAAGAAAGCAGCATACTTCAAGAATCAAATTTTGAAAGAAAAACTACCAACTATAAAAACAATTCTGGTTAAGAGAAATCACAATATGCAGTACCATATCATGGCAAGCCTGAACTGCTGCTGCAATCAAATTTGTAACGTCTCGTTGATGGGGCTGGTTGCAAAATAGATATATTACAACTGTCACACTTCATATATTTATAGAATACCAAAGTTTACCAAATTTAACTAATGATACCTGGATATATTTCTGAAGATAAGGGTAAAAGTTTAACAACATTAACTGGTGAAGCCCAATTGTTCGAGCTATCACTTTCAACATCATCATCTTGACCTAAAATTTTGAAAGCGTAATTGTACAAACCAGCAAATATGGAGTCTTCAATAATCATTGGAAGATTTCAAAAGCAATTAGAAGTGTTCATTTACAATAATATAGGCATGTTGCTTTGGTTTTAACTAATATGTACCTCAAATCGTTCATTGCATTTCTGCAGACGTGAGAACAGCTTCTCCACAAAACCCTGCAGATCACATGGAATCAAGATATTGATTGGATAGAGCAAAATGCAAACAGGAAATGTATCTATACAAAATTTTACAAACCTGTGGATCTTTCAGATGGTTGAGTGGTGAGTAATAGATGTTATTCTTCCTTTCAGATGATCCGCGCTCTTTCTTTTTCATGTTACGTATTATGCGGTCTAATTGCCTTTTCTTTTTCTTTTTGCTAGCTGATGTACCTTGGTGGCTCGCCTAAAATTTTGTAAGAATGACCCATGTTACTGCACTATTGGGTTCAATCTCTGTATATGTGTGTGATACCGGACTAGAGAACGCAATTTAACAGAAACCCAAAGATAGACCCCAAGGCTTTGTTTGGGAGTATGGAGGCAAGAGGAGGGCTTTGGGAGGTGGGAAATATAGGGGAAATTGGAGAAATCTTTCACAATTTGAGATTTTTTTTTTATAGAATGATAAATTAATGTTTATGATTAATATAATTTTAATTTTAAGAATATTATAATAACATAGATTGGATTTGAAGAAATCATATAAACCCTCCAAAATCCTCCTCCAATACAATTTTTGAGTTCCCCCAAATTAGGAGGATTTTGTATTATGAAGAAAAACAAAACCCCCCAAATCCCTCCTATCCCAAAGTCCTCTATTTCATCCACGCGGTACTTCCGTTTTCCCCCAAAGCCATCCCCTCCCTTTCCCTCGAAACTCACAAACAAAGCCTAAGTGAATAGAACGTAAATTACATAATGCTCATGGTAACATTCAACTCAAATGGATATCAATAAAACTCAAGAGCATATGATGTGACTTGAGATGGAGATGGTCCTCTGTCAATCCCCTCAATATATCTAATCATTCAGCTGAATATTCCCCTATACTACCCAAATGATATAACAGAATGCCACATCATCCGATATTAATCGCCTCCAACTAACACCCCCTTAGCCCCAAATTCTTTCTCCTCAAATGTATTCTCCTAATACTAAAGCTTCTGCCAATGCTAACTCGGCACTTGCTTATTTGCTAATTTAAGGGGGCTCAAAAAGTTTGTGCCTTGAAAATTTTGGCTAACTTGTATTTATTTCAAATTTTCATGCATGATTGTGTGCTATGTATTCCATTCACAAAGGCTTTAAAGCATGCTCAATATACTACACTGCTTTTTCTGTTTTCTGTGCCTGTGCGAAGTTAAATAACGAAGTCAAAAAGTATAGTCTGCCTTAGATCTGAATTCTCTTCTTGTAACTTGCATGGCATATTCTAAATAATTAATTAGAACTTTTATCTTAGTTTAGACTGTAGATCTGATCTTTGTTGCATTATTTATGAACTCACATAGTGGTTAGTACTTTACAAGAGTAGCATTGACATTTATACTTGAAATCAACTTCACTGTGGTAACTGCCATTAGCACTTCCAAAAAAAATAAAGGCTCAACTCTAAAATTTACAAACAAAAGAGTGATATTCAGTGATGAATCAATGAATTCTCTCCAAAACTCCATTACTATACTTATTACCTTTCTGCTGCATCAAAATTTCACCCAACCCCACCCTCTTCAGAACTCCTAAATATAACCTTAGATAATCAATGCCAATATCATTCATATCAACTTATATCTACTATTCTGTTTGAGTTTAGAAAGGAAAAAAATACGACAGCAAAATTAGCTAATAATTAAAAGAATAACACAGTTTTAATTCAATTTCAATGTTTATCAGACAATCCTCTCACCTTATAAACTGTCTCCCTTCTAAGAATAACTTGAGGTGATTCGGTCGCTTCCTCATCACTGCTTTCATCATCACTATCTTGGTAGTTTTCAATCTTCTCATAATCAAGCAGAAAGCATAATGTTGATATCATGATTCTGAAAAGAGACATAAATATAATATTTAGGCCTGATATTTAAAAATAAAAAAAAAACCTCAACAGTATACCAAAGCGAAAAAAAGAAAAAACCGAACCTTGACGATGGATGGAAGGAAGCAGTGCAAATTGCATTTGCTGTTCTCTCATCAAACCATGTTCGTCTCTTGTGAAGTTCACATAGTGTCACAAGCGCCCTCTTGGCCCGGTCTTCATCCTCTTGCTATTAAAATTTTACAAAACCATTCACTAACTTAGAATTGTGTGCTTGGATTAACTCATTTTGTGTTTTATTTAAACAACTTTGTAATCAAAATTTAACAGCCAAAAAAACAAAAATAAATATAGTTACAAACCAATTTAAACCAAACAACATAGAAACATTGACAAACCTGCAACATGACAAAAAGAATGTTCTGAAGTGCACGATTTTTGGCTTCATCCTTATGTTTTTGGTTCATACGTTTTATGCTTTTAACAACGTGCGCAAACGTCAATTCCCTCAGCTTTTTATCACCTAACGTTTGAAGCTCCATAAACAACGAAAGTGTATCTTTAATACTAACAATCTGCAAAATTCACAAAAAAAGAAAAAGAAAAAGAAGTTAAACAAGACACAAATTTCCATTTCCAATCACATAACAAACTAAACAACGAAAAACACAAACCTCACGATTAACAAGAAGGATAAGCGAATTAGCTAAATCGTTACGAAGTCCAGAAGGAAGTGTTCGAGCAGCACAACGAAGTAACTCAGCGAGTTGGTTAGGGAATTGAGAGAGGTGTTGAGGGTAAAAGGAGGTGAGGTGAGAGAGGAACATAGCTTTATCGGCGAGATCTTTGGCGACGGTGGGGTCGTTGGAGATGCCGGAAATGGAAGTGAAGTTCATGGCGGATTGTTGTTGGAAGAGTTCAAGGGAGGAATTGAATTGGCTGCGGATTAAGAGGAGTTCGGATTCGTAGCCTTCGGGGTCGCATTTCATCTTTGATTGGAGTGATGGGAGGCTGAGCTTTTCGGATTTTAGACCGGAGGGGAGAAATGCCTCCGTCGCGGCATGGCTACGTTTCATGGTGTTGATTGAGTTGTTGTTTGCACTCTGTTCTTTCTTTCTGTTAAACCTAACTACCATGGGCTGGGTCGGGTTGGCGGTAGAAAATAAAGCCCAAAACAATTGGGCTTTTTTGCAAATAAGATAAGATAAGACTTCCTGTGCTCTTGTAAGTAACATGAGAAACGCGATTCGTTCAAGCGCTTTTCAGGTTCGCTTTCTAACTCAGTAAGAATAAGAATGAATGATTGTTATAGCTAGAACTAGAATTAATATTAATGTAATGTAACCGTTTCCTTGGATAGGTAATTTCGAAACCAAAACTCCTAAGTGAGGAGTCTATGGAAAAGTTACTCAACAGAAAATGGACATTGCCAAACCCTGAAACTAAAATTCATCAAGTTATTCGTAGACATGGATTGGATGCTCGTAATTTTCAATTGAACACCCATCCAGATTTTTGTAATGCCAAACAAAGGAAAAGCTTTTATGTCGTGCGCGATGATTTGTTGCACCCGGTGATTAATGGTAACAAAGCAAGAAAATTGGATGGATTACTTCCCATGCTTCATGACTATTCAGTCACTGATGTGGTAAGTTATACTTCAACTAATTGCTTTACAACAAATTGCATTCTATCTTAAACTCATTATCAGTCAACACTCAAAAGGGTTTTCAGTTTTATTAATCTCAGAATGCTGCTAACTAGTGTCTATTGGTTAAGAAATAAAGAAAGACTAAAATTTTACTAGAGACTACAACACTCAATACGTTATTAATTTCAAAATTTACTTCAAAACTTAGTATTTGCCATAAACAACTGAAGTGGTATCCAATTTTTCTTGTTAGTGTACATTGTACAATCTGTTTATGCATATCTTCAAGATTAAGGTGTAAAGGAAAAGGTAGTATAAATATCTCAGATTGTAGGTGCTTCTCTGTATGTTGATTAAATTGTTGTTTCCTGCAGTCATAGAGGAGGGGGGGTACTACTACTCAGTGTCCTTTAATTTGTTCCTTATCATATGCCTAGTGATTTTTTTGCCACACAATGAACTTGATTTTAGGATTTCCAAGATCAAATAACATTCAACAACGACATTTTCTAGGTTACCTGTGGAGGTTGTCAGAGTGCTCACACAGCTGCCATCGGTAGGTGATTTCTGAGTTATGGTGAAAATTATGTTCACTTTTCACTAGTGTACTTTTTCTGTAGATTATGTTTAATTCTTAACAGTTAATAGTAATACTACTTTTCGTATAATGGTTTGACTATTTTTGCAGCTGTTCTGTGTGCTGAGAGAGGAATTATGTCACATCTACTTCTACGAGGAGAGCAGCCTGAAATCTTGACTGGCTATAACTTGATGTCTACAATATACGGAAATGTCACATATGTTCCAAGAAATGTTTACGCCAACAGGGAAGAAATGCTAAAGAGCTATGCCGAGTCAGTGGCCGGAAACAATGGTTCTGTCCTACGGTTCAGTGATATCATTCAAGCTTCTTTAACAGACGAATTGTCTACTTCTCCAAATTTTATGCCAATGGAAGCTAGTCAAAGTGAGGGAAACCATCTTCAAAAGATTTTAATTGTCAATGAAGGGGCTGGTGATTCTGTTGCTCTACTAGGTAATGGGAAATTGGAGTTTGAAAAACAACAAAGCATATCTATGGGAACATTTTCTCTTTACTAGGTAAAAATCTAGATATGAGGGCTTGATCAAGTGATGGTGGTGCTTACTGCTCATATGATTTTCCTAGATAAAGTTATCTGTATTTAAATAGAAAATTTAATATATAAGTGAGGTTAGCATTATCAATAAGAACCAAGCATCTCATTTACATACCATATATGAAAGATATTATTGAACAAATTTAAAAGAACGATAGATTCATATTTTTGGTATTAACCCTCCGGTTCCCAGTGGAAAAGGTCCCTGGTAATCTGGAGTTTGGTCGGGAGAGGTAAGTTAAGCCTGACTAAAGATTGTTTCGGTCAGGATTCGAACCCGGGTTCGCTTGGTTGCAAATTCATATGCATTTGTGCTAGTAATAATGTGAATTGTGTAGCACTTCTTATGTTTGACATGTATATGCATATGATTTGCATATAATTTGGTTTTTCGTCACATTGTCTTGTCTATTTGTCACCTTACTTTTCAAGAACCTTACATCATCACAACCTTTTCTTCTTAAAACTACTGTTTGATATATATTGTTGTAATTGGAACGGTTTTGTTAGAATATATTTCATTCTTTTCTTTTATTCTGTATGTGTCACCATGATAGTGTCTAATTATGAGGACAGTTTTTTTTTCCTTTTCCTTGATTATCATTTATTAAGAATAGGATAGGATTCATGTTCAACGATAGTCTATGTGCTGGAGCCTGTACCTAGTAACTTATCAATCAGTTAAAAATATTCAGATTATTAATTTTATTTAATTCTACAAATTGGCGCTGAAATTCAGTAAACTTTAATGGTTTGATGTGGCAGGAACTTTATGAAAATGTTATTTCTTTGTATAGGTATTATTCGGTTAGTGCAATACTTGTCACAGAATCATTTGCTTGGGAAACAAAGGGCCGTGAAGGTTGTTGTGGATGCTGGTACTGGCACAACAGCAGTTGGTATAGGACTTGCAGCGCTTTGCTTAGGGTGCGATTCAGTTTGTAGCATGCTAATTTTGTTAAAAGTATTTTTAAAATGTTTTACTGCTACTATTCATGCTAGGTTTTTAACCATATTAGAAAAGGCTATATGAAATCTTAGTAATCTTATTTGTTGCTTCCATGCAGACTCCCATGGGAGGTATATGCAGTCATGCTGGCTGATAAAATTGATGGGTACCGAAAACAGGAAAAGCGCTTGATTTATGAATTCAATAAGCATTTTAATGTTGAGTTTATCGACCACGATGTAAACAAAGATGATGGGATTGTGCACTGGGTGGAACGTGACCATCCAAGAAAGTAAGATGAGAGTTTTTATTTTATTTTTTATGGTATCAAGATGCCACAGACTTTGCAGCAACTAGATTGTTAGAGCTATATATAAAAAAAGATACCTCCAATGAGTCAATGGCTCCTTCAGAGTCTAGTTCTCTACTCAAAGTCAAACCTTCCTTACTCCCAAATCCCCTCCCTAACACAATATCCTCTTCTTTCCTGCTATACTAATACTAATGATCATGTCACAAACTAACTATACTCTATCCCCACCTTCTTTCTTTGGACTTGGGTCCAGCACCTGATGCAATTCTTTCTGTCTCACATTTGAGTCCAATATGCCCTATAAAAAAGCGCAAACAAAAAGGGGGCTATTTTCTCTACCCTCGACATCAGTGCGGATGTACGCATCCAGACAATTTATGTGACCTAGATGCGTGCTTTTAGAAACATAGATTTTTTCAGTAGTATGGGCAGGGGAAAGCTGTGCCCAAACAAAAAAAAAGATAGTGTAAAGACAGGTTTACTTCCCCACTTTCTTTACTTTCAAGCCTGCTTTGGTTGTAAGGAACTCTTTGTCGTGTCCTCAAATAGGTCAATTTAAACTTGTTCCTACTTGTAACACATCCTTTATGATCTGTTGAATGCTGCTTCTCCATTTGATTAGTTTTTTATGATCTGCTAGGATGCTAGAAGCTGTTCATTTTTTATGCTTACATCTGAAGCACATCCTTTAATACTGAATGCTCAGGAGTCAGGCTTTGTATAGTACATATAGAAGTTTAAGATGTGAAGATAAACATGGAAGATATGTGTATCATTACTATTGTAATACAGCCTTCTTTTATATTTACATTAACTTCCCCTCACAGAAGTGATCATAATACCTTTAGTGAAATAGTAAGAAGTGCATAACTGTCAGCATATTACGCTTTTAAACAAAGATTAAAATTGTTTTCCAAGAGAGATGGCAATGTTCGGATAGTCATGCATCATGATCTAGGAAGCATGTTTCACTTAAAACAGGGGTTAGAGTTGGGAGGGAGGCTTTGGCACAACTAAAGAAGATCAATAATTTTAAAAGAGTGTTGGGAGGGAGGCTTTGGCACAATGGTTAGAGTTGCTGCTCTATAGTTAGGCCTCAGGTAGAATCGGTCTCTTGTAAATGCTTTGCAAATAGTATAAGACAAGACGGTTTATGATAATCCACAATGGGTTTGACCCTTACATTTTGACTCCTTTGTAATGCCAATATGCCTTTTTCAAATAAATACAAGTGATTGCTAGTATTAGCTGCTACAGACAGTAGCTTATAAAATTCACAATTATGCCGTCCTGTTGGTAACAATAACTAGGTGGACTTGGTTCTTCTGCAACCTCTTTGTATCATCTAGATAAAGTAGTTGTAAGAAACTGTATGAGCGAACATTTATAGTTGGTGTCTTTTTCTAGATTTGGCAATATTTTGGATGGGGAAATGGCAGTATGTCAGCAAATTGCCCAGCAAACTGGTATCCTAGTCGATCCTGTCTACACATTAGCTGCTTGGGAAGCGGCCATGCTTCTTTCTAGCGAAGAGAATGAAGGCGGAGCAGAAGTGGTGATGCTTCACACTGGAGGCACATTGGGCTTGTTTGGGTTGGCACAGAGGTACAAAAATTATTTTGGCAAGCTAAAAAATGATTTGGTCATTGTTAGAAAATGATGTTTTAATTTTCTTTACCCAAATAATGTAATTTCTGTTGGGTTATTTTGTTATTTACCTTGTAGGGGTAAGTCGTGGCTGTGATCCACACCATTCCTTTTGTTTTTTATTTATTTTCGACAAAGTTGTGGATACATTCCACAACTTACTTTTATTTATTTACTTATTTATTGTAGATACATCCATGACTTTGTAGTATTCAGTATATCCACAACCTCACTTATTTTAAGCTTGTTTATTTGAAAATGGTAAAGTCGTCGTGGTTGGGAGCCACAACTTTGCCCTCTTGATATGTGCAAATTGCAATACTATTTGCTTCATCTGCAGTTTTGTCAATGTTATGCAGGGTATGATTGAAATTCATTTTTCTTAATTTCAATGATTAAACATTCTACAAAATTGTCCTCCCTAAAAGAATGAGTTGTAAATCGAATTCAATGGTATACTGTTAGTCTTTTGAAAAAACATGTTTGATATAAAAAAAACGTGCTTGGTTTTTAACAAATAATTTAAAATTTTCAAGTTAAACTAAGCTCATTAACTTGTGCATTACTTGTTTTTCTTTTGTTTCCTTTCTTACATTACATGAAGCACGTACATATAGACTGGCTGATAACATGGTGCATTCATTAGTTCAATTCCGCACATGCTTTGGATT
>Ga0315914_1000288_pt1 | contig 56604 bp, 36 predicted proteins | sample MpolenodulesMG_FD_203920 | JGI IMG/M metagenome (GOLD analysis project Ga0315914, IMG submission 203920) | Medicago polymorpha root nodule microbial communities from Los Angeles, California, United States - elongated nodules | ecosystem: Host-associated > Plants > Roots > Nodule | place: USA...
TATTTATAATTGCTTATTCTCTATTCATGATTATTTTGAGATGACTATATTATAAGATATTCTCGTTAAGTCATCAAAAGTCATTGACTCTAAGTATAATGATGAATGTCACACACTGCGAGGTAAGTACTGATTTAATTATTTTTATCTTCTTGTGACTTATCGTATATTATTGCACATATGAAAACATTTGTTTATTCTTCTCTTTTGTTGTGCAATTATGATATCCTATATAGAAGTAAAACCCTTTTTCTAGAATATTCTAAATAGAACTCTATAATTCTTATACATTTTACTATAATACTCCATTTGTATTTATATTCTAATTCTAGTTTATAGTAGGAGTATTTAAAATTTTATTCTAAGAGTTCTTCTGGATAAATTAGAAAATTATTTGACACACTTGTATTCCTAATAATAACTTTTGTTATTATACTACTTCATATAAAAGAAATTCTAAAGTCATATTTATGATGTGCTAATTTAAAATATTGTTAAGAACATTTTTCTATTATTTGAATATGACCGAAGTTGAGTAAATTAAGTATAATTGTTTATACATGATATTATTGTATCATATTCTCTTAAGCATAAACATTGATTTGTATAATTGTAATCTCACTATCGTGGGTACAATTATGCGAATTTTGTTAAATAGATTAGCATTGTATTGGTGACGGTCATACCCTATTTGTGTGTTGTTATTAATATAATTGCTATCATTCAATGTACCTTAATTTTATACTTATGTCAAATATAATTAGAGTACCCTATCAATATTTAATTTAAGACATAAGAATTGTACATTGTGATGATATAGTTCTTACTTATTATCCTTAAAGATCCTCGAATGAGATTACAATAAGTAAGTTACTCTATTAAATTACATGTAGCAAACTATATAAATTTTGCAATCCAATATTAGTCAAATTGAATTAAATTTCTACTTAAATGTTATTTTTTATATATATAAATATTTTGGATTGCTACTATCCCTTTGTTATGTGAGTGACGGACATACCCTATCGGCGTGACGTTACTTAACACGATCATTTTGTGATAGAGAAATAGTTGAATATTTAATTTAAAATATCTTTCAAACTTTTAATTCAACTATCATTATCTATTCTCTATCAAGTGGGAGAATCCTTGCTATGTATTGTGTAACGTGATCGGTATGACATTACTTAACATAATCATCCTTTTGTAGGTAAGAAAAATACCTTATTAGTATCATTTTCCCTCAAGTATGGAAAATATCATTACACAACAAGCGAGGAAAATTCTACATGTCAATTAACTATATCTTATAAACAAATATATTTATTTGTTTTATAACTCTAGATATAAAATTATTGTAGAGACTTATATTGAGGATATTAATTATATTCTTTTCTCATAAATTATTATACACTTCCATATCTGTTTATATTATTGTAAACTTATTTTGAATAGCAATATGTCGAAATCTCAAAGTTCTTAACAACTCTATTGAGAAAAAATTATTTATTTATATCATTATTCTAAATAATAATAAATGGTATATTTGAGATATTTAATTTTACCATTTTCACTATATTTTGACATATTTTATGCTATTTCTATTCTATAATACTTATGGAAGTTTTTGACTATTTTCTCTTATATCCTCGATAATAATAAAAATATAAGTCTTGTGTATTTCCGCTGCGTGTAACCTGATATTTTTTTCAAATGTATGAAAGTATAATTGTAGCATTTGAGTTTTGAGTGAGTTATTAAAACTGTGAATAGAGTTTATAATAATAAGAGACTTATCTCACTCATATGATGATAATTTTTTTATATATTCATCATATTCTGTCATATAAAAGTTAATATATTTATAAAATTCTTTGGAATTTTAATTGTGAAAAAGGAGATCTTGTCTTATAAAATTCTTAAATGAAAATTTACATGCTCCTTAATTCTAAATGCAGAATATGTGGTTAATTACGAAACCAAATTCTTGATAATATCTGCCATTGATAAAATATGTGTTTATGGAGGTTTCTTATTATCTTTGAGTTACCACTTGTGTTAATAATTCTGTTATGCTCATGTGCAAAATATGTGGTTGAGTTCATGAAACTCTGTTCGTTAAAATTATATAACCACTTATGTTAATAATTTTGCACTAGCAATTAAGTATCTCACCGTTGAATATAACATTATTATAATATTTTTATATCAGTGATCACTAATGAGAATTTCACTTACTCTTGTTTATATATACGTGGAATCAGTGAGAGTGTGTACACAACACTATATATTATGAGCTCAAATGAGAAATCTCACTCTTGTTTATATATATGTGAGATCAAGAGAAATGTGTACACAATATTATTCTCGTCATTGCCATATACTCTTGTGCACACTATAAAATATGGCATAGCTTAAGAGACTTTAAACATAGTCTCATTCTAATATATTGAGATATATGTTAAAATTCTTTTTATCTCAATAAGCATCGTAATTGAATGTTTAAGTCAATTTTGTTGGAATATGCACAATAACCTCTTAGCATGCAAATATATATTGTGCTTCTCTTTTACCAACATTCCACATTTTATAAGGTCATAGATAACAAGTACAATGTATAATATCAATACTCATGTCGAGTATGATATTGTGTTCTTGAAGTACTACTTATAAATTGAGATAATCATAAATGTTCATTCTTTATTGACATTTTAGTGGCCACGTTAATCCAAATTTTATTTTCTTTAAACTAAGTGTCTATGTTGATCCAATTTGGAGATTCTTGAATTTCCCATTTTCTTATGGATTTTCATAGTCATTTTTTTTTTGTTGCTAAAACTTGGATTAATTGAATGTCGTAGAACATTTATTGATTTTGACTAAATGTAATTACAATCTTAATAGGCTATCCCTATAAGTAATTACTATTCTTCTACCTATGTGGATGTATGACTTTTATAATTTAAAACTCATTGGCAGAACCACTAACCACAGACTTGTATATATGAGTATTGTAACTCATGATGATTTGATTAAGTCTACAATATTTTGGGTTAGTGGGAGTTTGTTATAGCATTTTAAAATGCTTGGGCCATTCTTTAATGACACATTCTTTTTAAATCAAATGTGTCAGTATAAATTTATCATTTGTTAGAAAAGTGAGTCTTTGATCTATATGATTTGTTTTCCCTATCGGATTCAATTTCTGCAGCATTAACACTTACTTCTCTTTTGAATGATTAGTGCTTTGACCATACATATAATTTTAAAATTTTAATTCTTTATGACAAGTGAAATTTTATATTCTTTTAGTAATTGAGTATTGTCATCCAAGTGAGAGATTGTTAGATTAACTATTTAATTAATCAATTATGGATTGACAATAATCAATTATTATAAGTTAATATTATATTATAAATTATGGTCTATTGTGTTAAGTACTAATTAATTGATGAATATGTGTGATTGGACTATTCTTTCTAAATGGATCGTAATGGGTTGCACCATTTAGCTAAGCTCAATGAGAGGTCTCTGCCCTCAGCCGTTTAGCTATTTAAAAGTCATCCCGTCAGACGGTTAAAAATTCTGAACATACTCTGAAAACCTAAGGCTAAACGGAATGAGAGTAGTTATTACTCTCATAACTTGATGGCGATCGTTCATGAACCTAAACATACAAGGTACACAGTTTCTTCTTCCTTCTTTATTACCGATGATATGCTATAATCCGAATCTAATAATCCATGGCTAAATTTTGTTAAACTTTTATCAGGATCTATGTTAATTGCAATCGTGTAAACATATAGTCACTCAAAGTTCAACCCAATATCTGGCAGGATTCATCTTAGAAAGTTATGAATCCCAAGACTACCAAATTGTTTCGGAAACGATAAGTCCATTGTAATGTCTATTGAAGATGTGCTTGTTGTGTGACACAATATCAACACACATGATTATATCTAATTTATTTATTTTCTTAAGTGATTACTGAAGTGGCATCCGTGTTTGGGCTTCATAGTTAAAAGTCTCCCGTCCATAATAGGTTTATTGAAGAAAAGGTCAGTTCAGTCTTGATGTATTGAAATTATTGACGTTGTAGATGGGAAAGTAAAAGCTGAGTAAGCGCAAATATACACATTGACACTGTCACATTGATATACCATTTACATGGTCCAAGGGCATAGTAATTTTCCCATACAATTAACTAAGCTATTCTGGGTTGGAAATTGTAAGCATCACATGAAACATCTCCATAACTAGCTCCCTATCTGCGTGCTGGAAAAGGTTATTTATTTCATCAGTTTTAACATCATATATTTTACCAAATTCAAATAAGAATGTTAAACATCCTTTCTTTAACTTGTGTAACTCATAAAGCCAGGCCTCATTTAGCATCTCAAGAACATTGTCGGAGTTAATATCTTCAAGAAGGTTTTCCTCACATAAATCTTTCAGACCACCAATATCATACTTATTAGCTGCTCCAAGCAATGCAAGACAGTGTTTCCTGAAATCTACTTGTTTAATTGCTCCATACAAGTAACTTAGAAGAGCAGTGCAGGATTCAAGTGACATGTCTTCAATATGGATTGTTGACGACTCTTTTTCCTTCAGGTTGTGATGAAACATGCTTTGAAACACAGGAGAACTCGCAGACAAAATTGCCTTGTGAGCTCTCAATGTACCATCAGCAGTGACAATCGTTAGGTCAGCATGTATAGCCTCATCGAGCATGCGGGAGAGGCAATGGAGAGTAGTTCTTTGAGCTTCATTGCATTGCGAAGTTCCATCAGATGACCATATAGAACTAGGTTCACCACCCTGAGTTCAAAAGAATAGATCAATGCATAAGCAGAAAAAAAAAATATGATACCAGTGCAGAGGTTCAGTATCAGTTCTGTATACAGGGAAAAGTCAAATCAACTACACCTGTAGCTATTCAGAAGATCATCCTCCGGAATAATTGCTATAATTTTGATATAAAAAAGGTACTTTATTTGATATTTAAAATAGTCTAAGTGCCAGATAATAGGAAGTTCAAAGGATAGCACAAAACTGTAAATTTTTGCTACCCACGATTCCAATTGACATCATTTTGCACACAACACGCAAAAATACCAACAACCCTTTTCTTTCATTTTCCCAGTTATATTGCATGCAAAACACACAATCCACAATACACAAGATAATCCCGTAAATTTTGCCGCACATCAATTAGCAGATACATAAAATGCAAGTCCTGCGTATTGGTAATCAAACAGCTAAGATCACTAAAAAGTTACATGGTGACTCAATCACTTTGTGCTGGGTTATTTTGCTTACTCAGCCACCTACATCAATATTGGTATTTGAGAAAACAAGTATATGTATTAGAAACTCACATTCATATGGCATATCTTCAGGTCAAGAAATTCAACATCAATGATGAACCGGCCCACAAAAGCAGTATCAATAGGCCAGACAAAGTCATCTTGCGTCCTAAGCAGCCTTTCATAAACTGCATACAAGCAAACAAAAATGACATGGATCAGCATTTCATTATATACTCTTCAAACTGCCATAGGTAATTGCAATGGCAAATTCCTCATTTGCCAAGTTGAGGATGCAATATGAAATTATCCATATTCCCTCATAGCACATAAAGATGCAATGATCAAGGACAGGGGGCACCAGCATAGGATACCATTTTAGGCGGAATTTCCTAAGATCACTATAGTCGATCCGTCTAAGACATTGGATAGAGATCAAACGACTCTTTAGTAATTAGGGAAGTCAACATCAGCTATCGGATCTAGATTATCTGCTGAATCAATTTCAATTAGAGACCTAATAAAGGTTATCAAATTCACGTGTTATTAATACGTAAAAACATACGAAGTTACGTTAGATGGAAAGAAAAAAAACTAATCAATTCGCTTGTATATACGAAATCTGGTAAATTCGGTTTTGAAACCATTCTAATTTGGATAGATTCGATAATTTACGGTAAATTCGTATGTTTTTGCGTTTTTACCCTAATTTCAAATTTTGACCCAATTTCCAAAGTACAATTCCAAAACGTTGTGTTTCCATCTACCAAACCCAAAACGAAGCGTTTCTAAAAAATCCATTTTTCTTTTCCCCTTATGAAAAATGAAACTGTAAGAGTCAAGTAAGCAAGTAAAGATAGTAGCATAGAATTGCAGTACAACTATACTATACTAGTGCTATACTTCTGATTAATTCTGCTTGATTTATTCATCATCATGTGTGTACATTCATAACATAATCTCAACAGTACTATTTGGGATCTTGGGCACTCTACAAGGGATTCCCTCTAACAGAATCAGGTGACAACCTGACAGGTGACTCACCCTAACAAACCGAGTACAATAGCTAGTAAGATATCTACAACCTTTTAGATATTCTCATTTCTTGCGGACATATCGCTTGCTCCTAGGCTGAACATAATCCTTAAAGGTGTTTGAGTCTTGTAGTGTTCTCTTGACCGTAACTTGAGGAGTTGACTCTTCCATGTGTTCTTTTCCTATAGCCCATATGGCTGATCCATATGGACCATAACAGAAACACTGCACTGCAATGATTCAACAAACGTGAAACGGAGTGAAACCGAACATCTTCAACAATCATCGGCAGTGTTTGTGAACTGTGGTGATTCATAGGGCGGCGTGAAAGGCGTTCTAGTAGTAATTAAATACAACTTTGTAAATCACTTAAATCATTTCAATAGAATATTACAATTCCATTAAATGTATGTGTATGAAAATGCAGAGTTAGAAATTCACAATTCTGGAAACCATCTATATGAAAAAAATCACCATACACAAACTTTGCCGTTTTATCACATCTATACAAATAAAATGTCATATTATGGATAAATAAATAGCGAATAAACCAAAAAAGCGTTGGTGCATAGTTACCGGGAGAAACAATAAACTTGCGGGAAGAACCGGCAACGGAGACACGAAGAATGAAACGAGCAACGGGTGGATGGTCCTTAGAAACTTTAGAAGGTTCTGGAAAAAGATGAATGGAAAAAAACCTATTCCTTACTATTGAGAAGTACCTGAAAAATAAATGAATTGAAAATATCAAAGTTTGATTCAAACACAGAGAGATAGAGAAATAAATTGATACTGCGTATACCAGTTCCAGATTCCGAGCTTGAAAGGATCAGATTTTTTGTAAGAACAAGGACCGAAGTTTTCGATTTTCCATTGTGCTAGTCTTGCAACAGTGTCAACCCTATCCGCCATGGTATGGTTTTCCTTCGCAGATGAGAAAAGAAATTGGAGAGATGGAGTGTGTGTGTCTTTCTAAACTCTCACTAAACCATTCTCATCCCGACTCGTGTTCATTTCTCCAAGTCAAGTAAGAAATGAAAAGAGACAAACGTGAACGCATTCTACTTTTCCTTTTCTTTTTTCCCTTGAAAAGAACTTCTCTTCTCTTTTAATATGTGTAGATATTTATTAAAATAATTGGCTAAATAAGGGTAGAGATCCTCTCTATTTTTTTTAAAGATGATGGACATGTCAATTACTAAAGTTCAAAAGTACGTCAATGCTATAAAATATGCATTTTAAAATTTGGTGATATATGAAAAGTCTAAAAAAATTCATATGTCAAAAAAAATTGACCTGTAAAATATATGTTTACTAAAAACAAAATTTTGTAAAAAACAAAAAAAAATTATAATTTGACCCGTAAATATATGTTTACTAAAAACATTTTTTTTTTGTGGTGCTGGACATGTCAGTATGGCTTTCCACGTATAATAAAATTTTTCAACGAGTACATATTAGTTACTCCCTCCGTTTTTAATTATAAGTAAATTTGACTTTTTAGGTAATATGTACCACATACATTATTATTTGAATAAACCTAAAAAATAAAATTTCCTTATAATTAGTAACAGAGGGAGTATGAATTTTCATTCCCCATTATTATGATTTTCTTAGACAATTCATAATTAATTTGTTCCTCATTTAAAAACTTCAAAATTTCATGATGGAGGTTCGTGCGAGGTTATAAACAAGCTACTTACATTAACAAAATTTGACCCGTAAATATATGTTTACTAAAAACAAAATTTTGTAAAAAAAAATAAATTATAATTTGACCCGTAAATGTTTACTAAAAACGTTATTTTTTGTGGTGCTGGAATTTGAACCTCGAACATTGCATATATTATACATTACCCATATTAATTGGGCTAAACTAACACGATACCCAAAACAAAATTATAATTTTACATGTTTAGGTCAAAAAATAAAAAAAAATTGAGTCTTATTCATAATGCAATAAAACTTTGGATATTCTTTCAATATATTTTTATACATGTCTGGTAAAAATCAACTCAAAATTCAATATCTCTAATTTATTTGTTTTAAAAAATACATAATTAATCTCGCCCTTGTCAAAACTTGTTATTTCACTATTTGTCTTTGGTTTTTCGGTGCGTTGAGGAAAATGGCGAATATTGTCGGAAGTGGAAGTCCAATGATCGTGTGGAACGAAGTTACAAAGAGGTTTGAGACAGAAGACAAGAAAGCGTACTTGGAGTATGTCCTTAGAGACAACGGAAAAGTGTTGGATTTGGTACATACTTATGTTCCTCCTTCCAAGAGAGGTTTGGGTTTGGCTTCTCACCTCACTCTCGCTGCCTTTAATCACGCCACCTCTCACTCCTTATCTGTCATCCCCACCTGCTCTTACATCTCTGTGAGTTCATTTTCACACCCCCCCTCTTTTTATTTATCTCAATTTCGCTATTTTACTGCAGTTTTACCAAAATGAATTTTTGTAAATTTAGGTTAGGAAGATTATATGAGATGACTTAGGTGGCATACAATTTTGTTTTGATTTGATTTAGATATATTATTTAATTAGAATGATGTGAAATGTTTGCTTGGATTTCTGATCGAGAGTGAAGGAACTTAAATGGGATGGAAAATAGTAGATGAAATGGAACAAGTGGAATAAATTATTATTTTTATACATTATTTGAATGTTTTACCAATAAAAAATAGAGAAAATGATTGATTTGTTTCATGTCTTTTTCTGCAAATTGGAGGGGAAGGAAAAATAGGTATTGGATTTGGATGTGATGGAATGAAATTCATTCATGTTCGACCTTTTTTTTAGTTACCATAGGTTCTCTATGCGGGATGCAACCTTATTTGAGACATGTCGTACACTAATTGTGAGTACTTCTCCCAGTAGGGATTCGAACTTTAGTTCATTGCATGAAAGATGAGAGTCTAGCCCTCTCCACTAGACCCATCCTCTGTCAGTTGTTTTCGTCCTATTTTAAACATATGAAACAATAGAATATTTATGATTGCATTTCATTTCGCTATATTCTGTCACATACTAGCGGTCCAATCCTAAAATTGACAACTATTATTGCATTTTTTTTTGCTAATAGACAACTACTTTAGCATTTTGCTAATGTGAATGATACAATTTTCGGCCGTCAACTATTAGAAACATACACTATAACAGATAATCCAAGGAGTAGTGAGTAGTCACCCTCAATTTCATTTTCAACCTTGAATGAGTGGTTGTGGTTTCTAGTATGTATGTAGGCCGTAATAGAAGAATATCAATAAGAGCTCATTACCCTGAGACCACAAGTTTAACTCTTGTAAAATAGATTTGCTGAACTAAGTTTGTGGTCTATGAAGTGCTCATATCAGAACCTACAGTTGTGTAATGCCACATATCGCAACATAGTTGATTTGCATAGAAATCTTTAAGTTACTTAGACTAGAGATAGTTCACCGTGGAGGCAGCGGTTAAAGACACCCTCCTGAAATATAATGGGATTTTTTTTTCCAACGTATTCCCTCTGTCCCGTATTAGATGACCTAGTTGACTCTGCCACTCATACCAATGTATATATTTTATCATTAATATCTTCAATTCTCTATTAGAAAAAATTATGAAAATTTAATATTTAAAAATATTCATCGAGACGAATCTAACAACATCTTATATGATATTATTTATCTTTGTATATTAGTAGAAAAATGTGGTCAAAATATGTTAGGTCAATATTGCACATTGTCAAATAGGTCATCTATTGCGGGACAGAGATAAAAAGAATGTAGGATTAGCTTATTTGGATGTTAGCTAGTATCTTAAGGTTAGATGTGAAACTTAGATGATTATTATATCAGGCAACAAATGCAAAAGAAGCTTGAGTGTGTCTGGATTTTGCAAAGTATTTACTTATAGATGAAAAATATAGTGGTAGAAATAGAAGTGCGCAATGCTTGAGCTGAAATAAAAGTACAAAGGTTCACTTGCTCAGTTTTCTTGATTGTTGACTACTGTCTCCGGTGTCAACCACTTTTTATGCTTACTCTATTGACATAATTTCAAAGAACCATCCCTTATAAAGATCTGTTATCGTCTAATCGATTTTTAAGTCCCTTTAAGCTTTTTAACTTTGTTATCAGCATCTTCATCAATTTTGCAGTTGACCTTCTTCGGGGATTTACTCAATGATAGAGTTTTTGTTTTACTTTTACTCATTCATGCAATGATTTCTGCTGTTGACAGGAAACATTTCTTCCGAAGAACCCATCTTGGAATTCTGTGGTGTACAAAGAGAGCGGTCAATCTCATATCTAAACTTACCAAGTACCTTGGTGTGCTTCTAAACGCTTGTATGTGTTTTCATCAAAATGCAGCCGTCTGGTGGTTAAGTGGCTTTGCTACTCAGAATAACTGTGCTTAGATTTATGGCACAGGATACCAAATTTGATTTTCTCATTTATCAAAAGTGATCTTAATAACACAGTTGTTTGGTAATTGATTTCTGCCTTGAATCCTTAATTTAACGGGAAGAGATGGGGAAAATAGTTATGGTATGAGATTGAAAGTTTTACAGTAAGTTTATATCAAACTTATTTTTAGAAAAAAAATATTTAAACAAACCATTTTGCTTAAAGCTCAACTTTATAAAAACACACATGTTTGGTAATTAGTTTTTGCCTTCAATTCTTAATTTAATTGGAAGTGATAAAATAGTTTTTCTATAAGATTGAATAATTTACAATTAATTTTATATCAAACTTGTTTTTGGAGTGCAAGATTTGAATATAAATTATTTCACTTTAAACTCAATTTTGACCAAAATTATTGTCACAAAATCAAGTTCATTAGAAATTACACGTGGAATGTCAATGTTCTTAGATTTGGATTCTCTCATGTTGAAATTCAATATGAGAGGGTTATGTAGGAGATCTTATCTTTCATCGTTAGAGTGCAGTTACATATTTTATAAATTATAAGTTGCAACACCTAATGGATTTTAGTATTAACTAAGGCACATAATCTCCTCATATTTATTTTAAGGTTAATAGTGTTTTTCACCCATTGTAATATAGGCCATTTTCGGTTTTCGTTCCTATAAAATTTTCGATTTGATTTGCATCCTTGTAAACTTTTTTTTTTCTTCGGAAAACACCCCCTATATGACTGTGCATATTTGCTGACGTGATACACTGTGTGGCATGCTGACTGTATAATTTTTTTAAGGGTATACGTGGCATTTGTGCCTATTTTTTTTAAAAAAAATAATAATATAAATTCATTTATATTAATTTAGAAATAAAAATAATTTGAAAATAAAAAATTTCAGGAATTTTTTTATTTACGGATTTTTTTAAAAATTCAGGAATTTTTTTATTACGAAAAATATTTTCCAAATTTTATATTTTTTGTTTAAATTAGAAAATGGTTTTTTTTCTAAAATTTTAATTTCAAAACTGATTTTATAAAAATCTGGAATAAAATTTTCGAAAAAAAAAATCTGAATTTTTTCTAATTTTTTAAAAAATTTGTATCCAGATTTTTAAAAATAAAGTATTTTCCAGAATTTTTTTTTGTAGAAAAAACTTTAAAACTATTTTTTTCGGAAAAAAAATCTGACTTTTTTTTTTAAATTTCGAATTTGTTTTTTCTAATTTTGAAAATTAAACTTCAGAATCTTTAAAAAAATTAATTTCGAAAAAAAACCGAATATTTTTTATGATTTTTTTAATATTTAAATTTCAAAAAAATCTTATCGTTTTTTCTGATTTTTTAATATTTGAAAAAAAAATTGATTTTTAATTTTTTTGGAAAAAAAATCTGAATATCTGATTTTTTGGATTTTTGAAAATGAATTTTTAGATATGTGGACAATTAAAAAAAAAAACCAAGTCAGCGCCACATATGCGCATTTGATGAGTTGGATGGAGGAGGGGTGTTTTCCAGAAAAAAAGAGTTTTACAAGGATGCAAATCAAACCAAAAATTTTATAGGGACGAAAGCTGAAAATGACCTATATTACATGGGTGAAAGCACTATTAACCCTTTATTCTTTATTCTGATATAAGATACGAATAGCATTTTCAAGCATACGCAATTCTCTGTTTTTGAAGGTGTGGCGCACAATAATGCAAATGAAGCTTTGGCCCGAGACCTAATGACTTGATTATCTATTTTTCTTTAAAAATTACTAATTATCAAAATATAACTATGCTTTTCAGAAGAAAATAATCCTTAAAATGTACATGCCAATTGCGTTTTGGACAAAATTTAGGTGAAGAAAACCAACATATGTAGCTAAATTTTGTCCTTGCTTTTTAGAAAAGTTACAAGGACCCATAGGTTGACATGAAACAAGTCAAATTATTCTTGGCAGTTCAGGATTGCTAAAAAGTAATGCATGAAAATAGACGGTTGGATAACCCCAGCAAATTTAATTTTTAAGGGCTAAAATCGAAATGTGCATAATCTGATCTTTATATACTCCGGAGACACAAGAATAGTTTTAGTCTTCTGGACATTAAAGCTGCCTATTTATAGTCTAAACTTTTTCAAATTCCGAAAATAAAGGATATATGATTCAAAATACAACTTGACAGTTAAACACATGATTTGTATACAACAAATTACAAATACAATTCTTCCCTTATCTACAAACCGTTTTTATAGTTACATAGGTGCACAAAGCAGAACAAAGGATAAATTCCGTAACATGAACGAGAATCAATCACGTTACCACCACTTTTCCCACACATGCAAGCACACAAATTATTATAAATATTGAAAGTTATGGGATATTTACAATTGAACCAGACATATTCCAGGGGCAACGTTCAACCAGGAACATAATAATCCATTTTCTCCACGGGCAAATTCAAAAGAGATGTCTCCACCTATATAATAAGGCAAAAATGTAAGAAGTATAGTCATATAATAACAGTTTAGTAATTAGCAATACTTATAAAAATATTGTCCAGCATCACCTACTATCTTTTCTGAACATTTTTTTATAACATTTGCAAATATAATGTACTTGATTGACTCAAATAGAAAATATTATAGCATAACATAAAGTACAGTACATTCTTTCAAAAATAAAGTAGAGTACATAATCTAAAACAAATTAAGACAATATTTAGGCAAAAAAAAACCAAGATTTAATGCTCATTTAGAAAGCTAATGAGTTAGATAAAACTGTACCTCCTCAAATGGAACAAAGACAAAGGGAGTCATGCCCCTCTTATGTGAGACTGCTGGCACATCGGGGTTGTGTGTTTCATCATCCTGCCATCCTTCAACGACTCCAAGAATGTCCTCTTCAGATGTACTTGCCTCATTAGTGTCCACGCCACTAGTGACAAGTGAGATCAAATCCATCCTATTGTTAGCCCCTGTAGTTGTTCCTCTTAACCTATACCACATGGAGATCCATATAAGCATAGTGCAGAAAGAAAGTCCAACTCTTTTTTTACGCGTTTGTAATTCTCTTGTCTAAGATTTGGCACCACTTTTGCTAAATATTAGTTTCTGTATTTTTTAGCTTACAGAAAAGGTTTAGTTTCAAAGAGTAAATGTAACAGACAAAGATGCAAAATCCAATAAACTGCATACTTTCCTTGTTCAAATGCTACCTACATTCAGAGGCTAATAAACTCTTATGTTTGTTCGACTATGCATGCATTCCATTTTTTAGTACACAACTGTTACAAATTCACGCAATCAAAACTTTTTCACGGCTATGCAAAAGCCAGTGTAAGTGATGTAAGATAGAGAAGGGTCAATCACAATTACATTTTGGAATATGTTGATTCCATTCTAACTTATATTAAGTGATTTTGTAGACTTGTTAAGGTGGTTGTGATATAACATAGCCCTGGTAGATGTGGATTAATGAATTTACATGTGATATTATTTGGATTATCAATACATTTGCTGAATGAATACATAAATAGTTCTGTTGCAAGAATATAAAATATAAAAGCAAATGTATTGATGTTTTCCTCTTGCTGAATGCCAACCAACAAAATGGTAATTGTTCCTGTTAAAGCATTAGAAGAAGCTAATACATAATCCTCTATCTATAAACGATATTTAAATGAATTTTGATCTATTCTCTTAGGAGAGGACATACTGGCACATCAAATCCAACCTAACCAGATAGGGAATAGAAAGTTTCTTTTCTGGTGCTTGATGTTAACTTAACCTTTTAACAGGATATGCTATCAAGGAAAATTTGTCCATTACCTCATGCGTATCCTCAAAACAGTAGGTCGCATGCCTGGATACAGGACAGCAGCTTCAACCTGCAATGATAATATCAATAGCAAATGCCTCAAGATCCGTATATAGATTTAAATAATGCCCAATATTTTTTCCTAGAAAGAAATTCCTAGTAGATATACAAATAATTAAGATTAAAGAGAAAAAGAACATACCTTGTCGTCTGTCAATGTGTAGTGTCCACCAAAGACAGAGTCTGTTTTAGATGATCGAAAGTTCATGCTCTTCACCACATCTTTGATCTTTTGAGAAGAATTCTGTACAAAACAATCAACTTCTCATACAATCACATACAGGAAAAACATATATTTTTTTAAAATGAACTCAAACTGCACCAAATTATAACCTTGTAAAGAAACTTCCCAGATGGAAAAAATCTCAGGTACCGGTAATAACAGACCTGCAGAATATGGGGGGAAATTATATATGAAGAACATGTGAAAAAAATGAAATACTTCACAAGATTTACTCATCGTTTGCTATTACTATGTCATTATTCATATGCTAAAGATTGGAGAAACGTATAAAATCACATTCATATATAATTTTAAGAGAAATGCTAGCAACACTCTCTTTTGAGCACTTTCTCTAACACTCACTTTTTTATTGGGTAAAATTAATGTAGGACATAAACTTTGGAAATGGAACCCAAATAAAGTGGTGGGACATACATTGATTTCACCCAATAAAAGAGTGAGTGCTAAAGAGAGTGCTCAAAAGAGAGTGTTGCTAGCATCCCTCTAATTTTAAAAAGGTTCAAAGAAACCTCCTAAATGCAATGCTTAGATGAAAAAAAAACAATGATTTATTTCTGCTTGTAAATTTATGTTTACCAATGGCAAAGAGGAACCAGATAGCATATGGTATATCCACTATTCGGATCAACCAACCAACACCACACACATGGAATAGATGAGTAAAACACACCTTCTGATGAAGGGGATGGCTGGAAAACCAATTTTTACATGGAATTCCTCCATCTATGAGGATGAAAAACACAAGACAAACTACAAAAGCATTCCGCTATATCAAGGACAATACAATATACTTACCAGTGCCCCTCAACAATTATAACATAACAGTTAACAAGGAGAAGCCCTCTATTCAAATACTACAATTCTCTGTGACTACTTTAGCAGGGAGCACAAGAGATCATGTCCAAAATTCATTGACATGCCCAAACACACTTGGGTGTTACACACTTTATAGAGGTTTCGACAAAACTTATTTTCCTATACTCTGTGGGGAAGAGAAAATCAATTGATTCGCATTCTTCCATTTCTCTAGAGTTTCATGGAATTCATCGTCACAAGTTCATACCTTAAATTCATTTTCAGAATGATATTCTGAGTTCAGATCCTTTTAATTCATGAGATTTTCATTCAAGTGCATTATTTTCTTCTTAGTGCCTTAGTGCTTGCATGAAAACAATTTTAAAGCTTTTTTTTTTTGAGGTAAACAATTTCGTATTGTCTAATATCTTGAATTGCCTTATAAAACTAGTTTCTGATCTTAGTAGAGACTATCTCTTAATACATCTTATTTCTAAGATATTAAATTAATAAATAGTTGACATTGAGCAAGTTAATCACGTGCTACCGAATGCAGATCTGACGATGAACAAATACTAACAGAATTTAAAAAAGGATGTCTATTTCGTAGTAGTATAGTACATGTAGATATGAACGCATACCACGTGAACTGGATTAGTGACTTTCCACTCTGCAACTCCAACCCGAATGTAGGTATTTCTACTTGCATAAAGACCTGTGATGCAGGACCATAATAAGACAAATTGGCATAGACAAAATAGTAGAACAGAAAAAGGAAGAGTAAAATCATGTAAATCTCTTGTAAGCATGATATTGCAGCCACTTTAAGAATATTATTTTTAGTCTTGTGCAGTGGAGAGGGAAATTTCCATACAATCTAGAAGAGAATCACACCTTTAAATACGATAAATTTCCGTACAGCATTTGATTCAACTAGAGTAAAAAACTTAACCATCACGGGTCACCAATCAATATGAGGATCAGGAAATAAGGTTATGAAATAAGAGATAGCTGTGCTTACCATCAAAACGCAACCTTGGCCGTAAGAGCCACATTTTCCGCCATGAGCCATCATATTTTGATTGAAGTATCTTATAGTTTTCAACCACTCCAGAGAGCTTCATAAAAAGGCACCATAATCAGAAATTAGACTTATTAGCAGTAAAAGATCCATATTCAAAACAACCAATGACCTTACCTGCCAACCCTTCAAGCATGCATTGCGCCAAAATACAGGGTTACGAATTGTATACCGCCATTTTCGACATACGCACGATGCTTTTCCCATATCGTATGGAGTCATTCGAGCAAAGACCTGTAAAATGTATTCAATTAATCTCCCTTTGAGAGATTGTTCGAGTATAAACTATAAACCTTTCCGTGCATAAATTTTTACACATCTAATTTGTCCAAAAAACTACTTACAGGCCTAAATAATTGTTTATCCATATTCTGGTTCCACAGTTTCTGTTCTCAAAGCCGTTGGAACTTGGAACCAACGATAATGCACCAAATACAGTCAATAAGTTGTGCGAGAGAGAGAGAAAGATGATTTTTTTTTTTAACTTAATATGGTAAAAATGATGCCTTCTTTTAAGTTTCAAGTGCACGAAGAGCTTTGTTAATGTCTTCTAACGTTGTTTCATAAAATGACCAAACAGACCCACACCAAATATCGCACATGAGTTATCTGAAGTAAGAGCATGCAACGCAAACAAACTAACTACTCCCACACATTGTAACTAGCCTCACACCATATCAAAAAGTCATGACCAAATAGTGCAGTCATATACATCATGTGAAATACAATACCTCAAAGAGCAGCTCATCTGGTAAACAACGATGTAAAAGAGAAGAATCAACATGAGGCTTTCTACTTGCACTTCCAAAAGGCGCAACAGGTCTCACATTAACCCCGTAAAGATCTTTAACCAAAACAAGAAAAACAATAAATGAATATGACCAAACAAAGAACTTAGACTCGGCAAAAAATTCAATAGTACTTCAATAGTAAATAACCATGGTAGCAGCATTGTACATACCAAGCCATGGCCTTCTTGTAACAAAGTAGTTAACAGTCTTCAACCTCAAAACCGATTCCAACTCAGAAGGGACCGTTAAAGCAAAATCTACAAACAATAAAATGAAGATACACTTCAACATCAAACACGGATCATCATTTTACAACCGTCTCCGAGAGAATTTGAACTGTGTCACAAGGTCGTACTAACAATGAGCTGACAGCTTATGGACATAAAAATATAACATGCTCAAAGTTAATTACTCTTGACAGAAAAAATATAATTCAGAGCATGAAATGATCTCAAATGCATATTCAGCTGAAAGCACCGGTCTCAAAATTATTAATTTAGCAAAAATTTAAAACCCATACTAAAATTGAAAATAATAGACACCAAAATCTAAAATTTTAAAGATTTGAATAACAATTACCGCAACAATAGATGGAAAATTGAAAATCTAAAACATTGAAGAAGGTGCGGATCGAAGTGGTGAGAGGAAATTGAAATATACCTGAACCTGAGGCCATGAGTGAAACGAAATTGAGGTGAAAGGAATGAAATGATTCAGAATCACGGTATCTATTGAAAATTGAAAAATAGAACCGACTTTGTCAAAACGACGACGTATCAACGTTAGAGACCAGAGGTTTGGTTTCGCGGAATTATGAAATCTGACATGCACATGCCACACACACGGTTGTAATCCGAAAACATTGGGTACCGTACTGCCTTTTTTATGTAACATAAGTAAAAATAAAAGACAAAGTTCGCTAATTACGTCCAGATACATTACATTACATTAATGGACTGAATAACCTTCACAAACTATTTTTTTTTTTTTTTACCAACGTACATAAATTTTTTATAATAAACAAACGTACATAATTTTGTTAAGAAATGAATTTACGGATTTACTCATATCAGCTTATTTCTTCACGTTTACCTTTACCCACTTACCATATTTTATCGCAGCCAGAAACGATATTTGAAAAATTATCTGATGACTTTCTATTTCATATTTATATTGTATTTTTATTTTCTCTCGATTTTTGTATTAATATTTAAAAAAAATTATATATTTTGGTTGTCCAACTAGTTATTTCAACAAGGTTCTTCAAATAACTTTCCTTGTCTTTTTTCCATGATAGCGTTGCATACCGAGTTGTCTTTTTGTCTAAGGGGAAGTTGTCAAATACTACTAGTAATTTACATCTACTTATCGCTGCCATTAAGGAAGACTTTCCGATGAAGCTACAGTCTGTGTTACAACCATAGACTTAACAATTTTTTTTTTAATTCAATGGCCCAGATCTTGCACCTTCTACCTCTTAATAACCTTTTGAAATTGAACATAAAACAAAATAGAGACCCTTAATGTTTAATTGATCAGTCTTTGCTTCTTCCAGCTAACTTGATTTTTCAGTGCTCTCAGTTAACACACGACGAATGCAGAATTTCATTCACTGTTTCTTGACCAAGTGACGAACTTATGGCCAAAAGATTTGCAAGGATCACACCTTGCTAATTTCCTTCACTGCCAAGAATGGTTTTCTTTTGGCATATTGCAGTGAATCTAGTTGTAGAAGAAAGTGGAGCATGGTATTGGTAGCTTCGAGTTCCACTAACGCAAACATTTTCAGCTAACCCACCGATCCTATCAATTAACCCCCAATGTATTCAAATCATCTGAAAGTCATAGAAACTAGACTAAATGAATTAGTCTGACTAATGTGAGGTTGAGACACTATTTTCCATTTCAAAATTTCATACCACAATTTTTTATTATTTCAGTTTTTTAATTTTATTTTGTATTGGGATACAATACAACTCAACTCTTGGTATTTCCCTCATATATCATATATGAACTTTATCTAACAAGGCAAGAGTTACCCCACCAATTACCTACCACCAAAAGTTAAAAGATAATACACGGTGCACACGACCCAAAACAATCCAATTCCAATTCTAATGACCAATAAGTTACAATTACAAATATGGGATGAGATGGCTCTTAGTTTACCTTTACTACTTTCACCGATCATTGTTCCTCTCACATTTCTCAGATCAACCATCACCAGGTATTTTATTTTTCTCTCCCAAATCTTATTGTTTCACTTACTTATCGATCCTAAACAAACCTCTTTTTTTTTTTTTTTTGCAATGTTTAATATTGATAAACAAACTCTTTTTGAAATTTATAACACAAACTAGGCTTTTAGACAGGCTAATAGGTCAGACCAAACTTTTAAAAAGGTCATGTCAAACTTAAAATAAAGTCTTTGACATGTAAAAGGTCAAGACTTAAACTTTGGTTTTTTCAATTAGACCTAACTTATTTAACCAAAGTACGACTCGACCCAGCTCATTCCTACCCCTACCTCCAATAAACCCGCTATATTTTAAGGTCCCCTTTATTGAGTTAGATTATTTTCACTCAGCCCACTGTATTTATATTTTTATTTATTCATGGGTCTTTTGTGAAATATTCCGAAGCTCATAGAGTATTATTTTTGCAAGAAAAAAATATACCAGGAGTATTATTTTTGCAAGAAAAATAAAACACAATTAGAAACATTTATAAAAAAACAAAAAAAAAACTTATAATAATTAATTATTTTCAAATATTTTTTTATTAATTGAAAATATAAATCATAACCACCATCGCCGTAGCGCCGCCCTAGACCCCGTGCACCGTGGTTATGTCACTGCAGACCCGACATGGGGTTGTCGAACCGCATGCAGAACTTAGTGTTCCAGCGTTGATCACTCCCAGCAAAAAAAAAATCAAATAAAATAATTTGAGAAAAAATTAACAAAAAAGTTGGGCCTTTCGGGTCAGCTTTAAATTAGGGTGCTTTAGATTTTTTTTTTTACTATTATTTTTCGCACTCCATGACATTCTTAAGCACCCTATAAAATTTCTAAAAATGCCTATGGATTTTCGGATTATAAAATTCGAAAACATCCAAATTGAGTTTGAATTTTATAATATGAAATATGCTTATGTATAATCAAAGTAAACACAAAGTAAAAATGATAAAAAACATGTCAAGTAGAATCATAAAAATACAAAACTACCATCAAAAAATTCTAAAAATCAAATAAAATTAATGCATATTTTTTCGAATTTTTGGAGAATATAAAAAATTAAAAATAATAATTAAAATGGGTCTAAATGAGGAAATTTTGGATTTTGAGGGACAGAGTCCCGTAAGAAGTTTCTTCTACGAGAGTCTTGATACTTGATTTTTTTCTGATTTTCTTGGGAAGTTTCGGAGCAATCTGATCAAATACCCCGAAAATCGGATTTTTGACTAAGAACAGCTAATAATGACCTAAAATAGAAGGATGAGAGATAGGAAGATTAATATGGTCCTTAAACTAGTTATCCATGTTACAAACAAACTCAAAATTTGTGCTAATACAGTTCGGATTATATAATCCGAAAAGTTTTTTACCCTGAAAAATGATGTTTAGTGGGTGTTCGGTTTCTATAATCAGAAAAAAAAAAAAAAAAAAAAAAACTCGCCCTATTTGTTTAGTTTTTCGGATTATAAAATCCGAATTTGTGAAAAACTCGTTTTTTCACCCCATAGCAAAAGAAAAAACTCAGTTCGGATTCTAAAATCCGAAAATCTCAAGGACATTTTCGAAAGAAAAAATATTAGGGCGCGTGAGAAACGAGTAGCGTGGGAAAAAGAATAGTCTTTTTTTTTACTTGTGGAATTACATGAGTGGAGAGCCTTTTAATCTTGTGGTTATTTGTTTTACTCCTTACCATATGGGTTGAGGCTTAAATTTAAAGCTCTAGTGAAATTAATACGTCACTGTGAGGTATGGGTAAAAAGAAAACTTGCCATTGACCAAAAATTCTCCAAGCAGTGCATGTGTTGGTTGCTCTTGGTTAACTACAACTCACAACTGGCAAGGTCGATCGTGAGATTTGGTGGTTCTCTAGACGAGCTAAAAAAAAGGTAAACTTTGGGGTTTCGAAGTAAATATGATAAATTTAAGTCACAGACTAACAAAAACAAACAATAAAAATATAAAAAGACAAATTCACTAATTTATACTTGCATTCAAATGGTTATATGTTTAACCAGCCAAAATAAAGAAAAACACAAAATTGTGAATGATACAAATAAATCTAATACACTTAACAACAAACAACGCAAGGTTATGCTACCAACAAATTTGCTCAAAAGTGAACAAGTCATTGTCCCAATAAACAATCAAACTTTTCTTTTTGTTGATATTGTGAATTGATTCAAACCTTGCATGAATCAATTAACAAAAGTAAGAGTTTTAAAAACTTATTGAACATTTGTGAAATCATGATTAATTAATTAAAGAATAAATTAAAATACAGTTAATATATGATTAATTTTAAATAAAAAAGCGTGTCATGAATTTCAACCACACACAAAAACACCTCTTTAAAAAAACACACACACAACAACACCAACTATAAGCACGAACCACCAATATATTTTAAAAAGAATGCATATGCCCTCATTATTCATATAATAAATTTTAATATTTAAGTCATGCATTTCAATCACAAACAACAACATCAACTACAAGCACAAATAACTAATACATCTTATAAAGAGTACGTGTTTTTTTTTCCTTCTTCATGTATTAAATATGACTCTTTGAGTCATACATGTTATGTGAGAATAAATATTATAAATTTAAAATGACTGTAAATTTACCCCATTACATTTATGTAGTTTGTATCTATTATATATGAAATATTTTTATTTTATTTTATTTTATTTTATAAAAAGTCGCATAAAATTTGTAGTGTTATATTAGTTTGTGGACACATTATAAATTCTATCATTTACCTTCTTTTTTTTTGACAAATCATTTACCATTTTTGAATTTAGATAAGAAACAACAACCACATTAATTATTTACCTAATATCTTATTTGTTTTCACCTATTCTCTTGTGTTTTCTTCTTTTTATTTCTTCATTCTTTTTGCATAAATGTGTATAATAACAGGGAGGTGTATGTTACTATTAGTTAACCACATCTCTCATCTAGGGAGGTACTAGCTTCTCTTAGTTACCAGGGTGGCATTTAAAATACACACGTGAAACTTTTTGTGTATCATACACAAATGAGTTTTTCACCATTGATATATTATTAAATAATTGAATGGCCAAGATAGAAGAATGGGTACTTCTTTAATGGGTTTGGTGTTCAATTGTTGGTATTTGCAGATATGGTGTCTAACAGTGATAGAAATGCATATATAGATTCATTTATGAAAAAAAATACTACATAAAAATAATAAAAATATTGAATACTAAAAAAGTAATCATTTTTTTATCGGAAAAATAGTTCATAAAGTTGTTTTATTTTTTGAAAGCATTCATAATTTATTATTAGAAATAATTCATAGTATTAATTTTTTCGAATGGAAAATAAAAGTATTAATTTTATTTGAAAGAAAAATAAAAGTAGTATTAATATATATAGGGAAAGATATCAGTATCACCATTTTAATTAAGAATTAGAACAACTGTAAGAAGAAAAAAAAAAGAATTAGAACAGGAAATTCTATCATCTGTATACATGATTTTCCTAGAATGATCAAATGTTTTTTATTTTGTTCAAGATAACAAATATTCATTTAATACAAGTTTAATGTTCATCACATTCTTCACCGTAAAGAAACCTGAGAGTAGTGTTGTTTGTTTCTACTCGCAAATGACAAATATTCATTGATTAACTCACCCGAATAAAATTACAAGAAAATTAAGAAATTATTAAAAAAAAAAAAACTAAAACTAAGTTATCACGACACTTGAAATTCAAATTACCATAGGGGGTCCGAACATGCTGTGAGGTATTTTTTTCTAAATTACAATAAATATAAATTTTAACATAAAAACTAAAACTAAGTTATCACGACACTTGAAATTCAAATTACCATTCAGAACCCTAAATCCCAAATTTTCTCAAAATTTCATCGATGGATCGTGTTGCCACTTTGAAGAAAGACAGTGACGGTGCTTCAATCCCCACTTTGAAGAAAGACAGTAACGGTTCTCCAACTCCCCTCAAAATCATCTTGTTCCTTCTCAACCACACTCCCCTCAAAATCCCTCACAGAACAAGGCTTCTATGAAATAACTTATGGCGATAACTATCGCCGGTATAGTTGTCAATGTTGCTTTCTTAGCCCTCGCCCTTCCGTCACTACCGAGCATACAACTATTCTCTCGGTTCTGCAGGTGATCGTCAACGCACTATTCGCCTCTGCGATGCTTCTTGTCTTGGTAAAAAAGAAGGGTTATTTTATTTTTGCCCTCATTCTCATCTTATTTATGGTGCAATTGGCGGCCTTATCTCTTATTTGACAATGTCGAAGTCGACGCGGTAGATGATGTAATTGGTGGCGTTATCTCTTATTTGACAATGTCGAAGTTGAAGCGATGAATGATGTATTTAGTTATTGTTGTTTGGGTTCATTCGCTTTTGGAGTTTTTTTTTATGTATTTCTTGTAATTGGATATGTGTCATAATATGTCCACCATTATGCGTAATATTAATTCTTCTTAGTAGTACATTTGATCCTCTGCTTTATTGTTTTAACGAAATTGATTGGACATTTTTGTCCTTCAGTTATTGTAATTTTTGCAATTTTACTCCAACCTTCATTTTGCGCAGAAAAAACAGTGATGTGTCACATTTTTAAAAGAAATAACATGAAAAATGATGACTTGTTAAAATCTATTTATCCACCTCGACGAAACTATTAAATGATAATTTAAACCTACCATTTTAACTAAATAAAAATAAAAAATGAATATAAAATAGCTAGCAAATTAATTAAAATCTAAATTAAAAAATAAATTACGAAAGTATTTTTTCATGTTGGTTTTGTTCTTCATTTTGAAAAAACAAATAAGATATGTGAATCACTTCCTCCTCCTTTTTTCCCCGTTTCTTTTGGATTTTTTTTCATGAGTCATTCATAATTTTGTTCAACCTCTGAAATCAACTCAAGCATACTCAATTTTCTCGAGCATAACATAGCAGATCTCAAACATTTGTAATATTCACACATGTGTTTCTACATTCTAGTCCACAATACACCGAAGAAGAAGCAGATTAGGAAACAACAAACATGGAAGAAGAAAACAATAAATAACAAAAAAAAACAATATTGAGTCAAAACCATTTGAAATGAACCTCAATCTCTGAAAGGTTGCACAAATTAGTTAGACATTGTCTCTCTTTTATCTTCATCAAAGCTAAAATGCCTAGCCATAAACTTCATAATACCATACTTTTCATCCTAAAGAGAGACGAGTTCAATGCCAAAAACCTTTTCAACAAGAATTATATCATGGGATTTCTCGACAATCTTACCTTGTTTTGCTCTGTATTTGTCGCTCTTGGTGTTTTCTATAGTCATTTTGGTCTTATCCAACTTTGCCTTTTTGTTAGGATATGATGGAACAGGTTGCGACTCTTCGGTAACAACCATATTAAGCGGCACGACAGCGATAGCCCTGATCTTGAAAGACACATGGGTTATTCATGATTAAAGTTCTTTCTTTTTGAATACCGAACCTCAACCCCTTGGACATTCAACTTATTCATAAAAGCACTAACCTTTTGATATGTAGCCTTTTTCCTCACGAGCATTAATCAGAACATCTTTTCACTCTTTGCCATTGATCAATCTCATTCTTCTTACAAAAACAAATTGTTATAAAATAATAATAACTCATACACAACTGTTCACAAAAGACAAGATAATTACGAAGAAAATATAGAAGTTTAATATTATCTAATTATTTTTTAGATAGATCTTTACATGGGATCATTGCAACAATCTCTAAAAAAATTATATAATCTTTTTTCAAATTCGACTAATTTGTTGCAATCAAAACCTTTTGTGGAAGAAGGACTACTATCCAGTAGACGGTGAACCGATGACTCCCATTGCGATCAAACATCACCGTAGGACACCCTCACCATTCCTAACTCAGAACCCCCCTTTGGAGTTATTTATACGAGGATGAGAACAATCGAAAATGGTCTGTAGTAGGCTGGGAATTAATGGAAATCCAACATCATTTGTTTGCCCCTTTAGCACAATAAAATGTGAAAAACACACTTATAGTTGTAGATCTAAAGACACATATAATCCTGTCACTTTAATTTTGTCACATTCTTTGTAGATAGTTTGCAGTTTTATGCACTAACTTCGATCGTGCAAATATTTATTGTTTTCAATTTAAATGGCGTTAATGTTGTTAGAATAAGTAGATTAAGCTAAGTCAACTTAAGTAGCTAATACAATTTAGTATTCAAAGCTAATGACTAAGCTCTTTACTTTGTACAGCTGTCATTAGAACATACTATAAATATTGTATTCCCTCTTCATTTGACAATTGAATAACACAATAGCAGAATTACGTTACCAACTCTCTCTCCTCTCTCTCTCTCTCTCTCTCTCTCTCTCTCTAAAGCTTTTCTAACTGTTTCCATGGAGTTCAACTTCAAACATGGTATCTAGAGGTTCTTGATCCAGTGCCATGGCTTCTCCAAACGATTCCTCTGCCTTTGATGCTACTACATCGTGCGTTACTGCTGCAGCATCCAGAAATTTCAAACAAGTGATTTCGATGAAACTTGATGATACGAACTATCTTCAATGGAAACAGCAAGTGGAAGGTGTGCTTCGTGGAACAAAAATGGTGAAACACGTTGTCTCGCCGTCGATTCCACCGGTTTTTCTCACCGACGCGGCGCATGAAGCCGGTAACGAAAATCCAGCGTACACCGAATGGGAAGAGAAAGACTCCTTGCTCTATACGTGGATTCTCTCAACGATCTTGCCGTCTCTCCTCTCGCAGTTCATTCTTCTTCGTTTCTCACATGAGGTTTCGGATGAGATCCATACCTATTGCTACACTCAGATGAAGACGCGTTCGCGTCAACTCCGATCGGAGCTCCGAACTTTCACCAAAGGCTCGCGCACCGTTGCTGAGTTTATTGCTCGTGTTCGCGCCATATCAGAGTCTCTTGCTTCAATTGGAAATCCTATATCTCACAGGGATCTAATTGAAATAGTGCTTGAAGCACTTCCTGAAGAATTTAACACTATTGTTGCTAGCGTAAACTCCAAATCTGAAGTTATCTCTCTTGATGAGCTTGAGTTGCAGCTTCTTACTCAGGAATCTCGCAATGAAAAATTCAAGAAAGCTGCAATAACTAAACCAGTTGGTGTTAATCTCACTGAAACTAGTGCTCCTGAACCTAATTCTCGAGGTTTTAGTTCTCAAGCACATGGAAATAATCAATTTCCCAATCCTAACCCTAACTTTGGAGGGAGAGGCCAGTTCAGAGGTCGTGGTGGCCATTATAGAGGAAGATTTAGAGGTCGTGGTGGCCGTTTTAGCCCTAATTCTGGTGGAAGGTCCTCTATTCAATGTCAAATATGTTATAAGATTGGACATGATGCCAGTTATTGTCATTTTTGCTTCTCCACACCTTAACCTGACTATTACAGTCCCTATGGCATGCAAGGATCTTATGGTTATGTGGGTAATTCAAGCTATGAGGCCCCTTCAAATATGTGGATGCAACCTATACCTCGTGCTCAATTACCTGGACAGTTTAGGCCACCCTCTCAAGCTGGCAGTCAGAAGGGATATCCTGCTCAAGCCTTCTTGACTGGTTCTGAAGCACGCAACTCCTACAACAATGTGTGGTATCCAGATTCAGGTGCAACTCATCATGTCACACCAGATGCCTTTAATCTAATGGATTTTGTGTCCCTTTCAGGATCTGATCAGGTCCATATTGGAAATGGACAAGGTTTGGCCATCACATATGTTGGTTCATTGAAGTTTCCTTCTCCCTTGCACCCTAAAACTACTTTAAAACTCAATAATATGTTGCTTGTTCCTGCTATAACCAAAAACCGTGTTTGTGTCAGTCAGTTTGCTAAAGACAATGATGTTTCCTTTGAATTTCATGTTAATCATTGCTTTGTGAAATCTCAGGACTCTTCTAAGGTGCTTCTAAGAGGTGTTCTTTGACATGATGGCCTCTATCGATTTGAGGACACCAAGTCTTTCAAGGTCCCTGCTCCTGTCTGCCAAAATTCTAGAGTCAGCAATAAAGTTTCAGCTCGGTATACTTCTTCAACTTTTACTCCTTTAAAAGACCACAATAGTCTCAGTTCTAGTACTTTTCATTGTAATAATGTTGAACACCTACCTAATGGTTCAACTAGTAGTTCTATTAAGTCCTTTCCTTCCTTGTATAACATTTGGCATAGTAGGCTTGGACACCCTCATCATGAGATGCTCCAAAGCATTATTAAACTTTGTAATGTCAAAATATCAAATAAAAATGCTTCAGATTTTTGTACTGCTTGCTGCCTTGGTAAAGTTCATAGACTCCCATCTTATGCATCCAAAATGACATATACTAAACCTCTTGAATTAATTTTCTGTGATCTGTGGGGTCCTGCACCTGTTGAGTTATCATGTGGATACATATACTTCCTTACTTGTGTAGATGCATACTCCAGATACACTTGGATTTATCCCTTAAAGCTCAAATCTCACACACTTCACACATTTCAGAACTTTAAAACTATGATTGAGCTTTTATTAAACCACAAAATCATATCTGTTCAAACTGATGGAGGTGGTGAGTTTTTACCCTTCACCAAATACCTCAATGATCTTGGCATCACACTCATATTTACCTGTCCCCACACTCACCATTTCACACTCATATTTACCTGTCCCCACACTCACCATCAAAATGGGTCTGTTGAAAGAAAACACAGACATGTAGTAGAAACAGGTCTCACTCTTTTGTCTCATGCCCAAATGCCCATCAAATTTTGGGATCATGCTTTTCTCATAGCTACTTATCTCATCAACAGACTACCTACACCTGTTTTAGCTAACAAGTCACCTTTCTTTTTACTCAATTTCCAATTTCCAGACTATAAATTCGTTAAGAGTTTTGGGTGTGCTTGTTTCCCATTTTTAAGACCCTATAACTCTCACAAACTTGATTTTCATTCCAAGGAGTGTGTGTTCTTAGGGTATTTCAGTCATCGCTAAGGTTACAAATGTCTAGATGCTTCTGGTAGAATATTTGTTTCCAAAGATGTGGTGTTTAATGAAGCAAAATTTCCTTTTCATGAATTGTTTCCTTCTCAGACAGGTTGCCATGTTAAACCAGATGGTCCAACTTTGTCTACCTTCTTACCTACACCTATCTCAATTGTTAGTTCAAACTCTCATTATTCTTCATCTGCTGATTCAGATTTGTCTGCTCACCACCCTCCATCTATTGAATCTGAACCTGCATCCCCTATTGCTCATACTCCTATCACCTCATCAGCTACATCTCATCACCCTGATTTTTCATCCACACCTATGAATGTGCTAAATCCCACTCCCATTACTGTTTTATCTCCTTCTCGATCCCAAAACTCTCCTTCTGAGTCTTCTGCTACCACTATTGAATCTCACCCTGCTAGTCATGTGTCTACTCCTTCTGTTCCTCATATAATTCATCCTAACAACACTCATTTTATGAGAACAAGAGGCAAGCTTGGTATTATCCAACCCAGACTCCATTATACTCTCTTACTCACACATGTTGAACCTACATCATATAAAACTGCTCTAAAGGATCCTAAGTGGCATATGGCTATGAAAGATGAGTTTAATGCTCTGATGAATAACCAAACATGGACACTTGTGTCTCTTCCTGCAAACAGACATGCTATAGGGTGCAAGTGGGTTTTCAGAGTAAAAGAGAACCCTGATGGTACTGTAAATAGGTATAAGGCACGCCTGGTTGCCAAAGTGTTTCATCAGCAAGCTGGGTTTGATTTTACTGAGACATTTTCACCAGTTGTCAAGCCTGTCACAGTGAGAACAATTTTGACTTTAGCCATTACTCAACACTGGCCTCTCCAATAGCTTGATGTAAACAATGCCTTCCTCAATGACTTGCTTACTGAAGAGGTATACATGGAGCAACCTCTTGGTTTTGAAGCTTCTGACAAAAACCTGGTGTGTAAGCTGCACAAGGCACTCGATGGATTAAAACAGGCTTCTAGAGCTTGGTTTGAAAGACTTAAAGCAACTCTCCTAACTTTTGGTTTTAAGTCAAGCATATGTGACCCTTCATTGTTTACCCTACATACTAAAACTCAGTGTATTTTTATTTTAATATATGTGGATGATCTTATCATCACAGGGAACTCTACCACTGCCACTCAACAACTGGTGCATAAACTTAACTCATAATTTTCTCTCAAGGATTTGGGAAAACTGGACTATTTTCTTGACATAAAGGTTCACCATTCACCATCAGGTTCTCTACTTTTATCCCAATCTAAATACATCAAGGATCTGCTTCAAAGAGCCAACATGATAAATGCAGACAATATGGCTTCACCTATGGCATCCAGCACAAAATTATCAAAATTTGGTTCCAACAATGTTTTTGATCCCTCCTACTTCAGGTCTATAGTTGGTGCTCTACAATATGCCACTATTACAAGGCCTGCAATCTCCTTCTCTGTGAACAAGGTGTGTCAATTTCTATCTGCACCTCAGGAGGAGCACTGGAAAGCAGTAAAAAGAATTCTTAGATACTTACAAGGAACTCTGCATCATGGCCTGCTTCTCACACCTGCTAGTACTACTGAGCCCCTTGCAATCACTGGGTTTTGTGATGCTGATTGGGCTTCAGACCCTGATGATAGAAAAAGTACTTCTGGAGCATGCATATTTTTGGGTCCTAATCTGATATCTTGGTGGGCAAGGAAACAAACACTTGTTGCTAGATCCAGTGCAGAAGCAGAGTACAGAAGTCTTGCACAAGTTTCTGCTGAAATAATCTGGATACAATCTTTACTTAAGGAACTACAAGTAAAAAGTAAAGTCCCTCATATATTTTGTGATAATCTGAGTGCAGTTTCTTTAGTTCACAACCCTGTGCTTCATTCAAGAACAAAACACATGGAACTAGATATTTTGTAAGAGAAAATGTTATCAAAAAGGAGCTGATGGTCTCTCATGTGCCTGCTCAAGATCAGTGGGCAGATATTCTCACTAAACCTTTGTCCACTGCTAGATTCATCTATCTTAGAGACAAACTGAGGGTTTGTTACACCTCTTTACTTTGTACAGCTGTCATTTGACAATTAAATAACACAATAACAGAATTCTGTTACCAACTCTCTCTCTCTCTCTCTCTCTCTCTCTAGCTTTTTAACCGTTTCCATGGAGTTCAACTTCAAACAGAAGTTGTATTTGTACGTCATAATCCATATTGCTTATGAATTAAAAAGACCTCATCTTATATTTACATAATATAACATTTGATTTATTGTTGGACTTTCGTTTGTAAAATGATTTTTGACGCGAAAAATACTAGTTATGTTTGCAAGTGATATCAATTTGTAAGCATTTTTCTATATTCACAGACACAAATGAATAGTGTTTGGTCACACACACATAAAAAAACTATTCCTTAAAATATTAAATTATTTTATTATAAATATATTTTTCATTATTAAAAAATATTTTAATGCTTGTGTCCAAATACTATTTACTTGTATTTGTGACCATAAAAGAATTCCTCGTCAATTTGAATGAATAAATTTTAGGAATATTTATATATATTTTGAAATTTAAAAATAGATGGCGTATGCATCCTTTTGATTACAGTGGAAATGCTGCTGAAAATGGGGGGACCCACCTACCGCGGTTCCTGCACTGCATTTACTTCCGTGTCGTACAACGTGCTCCAATTGTAGTAGTATTCTCAATCATCAAATCAAAAAACAGAAAAAGAAAAAAGTAAAGTAAATTCTCTTTCTCTCTCTCCGTCCAAATTTTTTAAAGTTCTTTTATCCGCACGTGTTCGAATTCTCCTTCTTCCTTCTTTTTCCATCTCTCCTTCTTCATAACTCTCATCCTTACCCCTCTCTCTATGTTCCTTGCTTCATGTACTTTCTTCCAACTGAAAAATAAAAAAATAAAATAAAATGAAATTCCGAAACTATTTATTTTACTTTTTGATCATATTTTCATCAACCGTTACGATTCTGGAACACTTCGCGGTTTCAACCGCTGTGAAAATACCTTCCGCCGCTTACGACCGTGTTTTGTTCTCGGATCGTAGATGCTGCGATCGAGAGAACAACGAGTTAACTCTCTCACCGTGCAAAAACGTGACACGGAGGGGGAAGACAGCGACGAACTGCGAAGTTTGGAACGAAGCATGTTCAGAAGCGGTGTTGAGCGTAGCACGGTTACCGGAGACGGTGGAGTGGTTGAAAAGTGTTCGGAGGAAGATCCATGAAAATCCCGAGTTAGCTTTTGAGGAAATCGAGACGAGTCGTTTGATAAGAAAGGAGTTGGATCTGATGGAAGTTAGTTATCGTTACCCGCTCGCGAAAACCGGTATTCGTGCCTGGATCGGTACGGGTGGACCGCCTTTTGTTGCCGTTAGAGCTGACATGGATGCACTTCCCATCCAGGTAATTGCACTTCTATAATATTCCACTATCCACTATACTACCACTGTTTTTATTTTTTATTTTTTTTTATTTTAATTAATTAATTAATTTATTAACTTGTCTATTTATTTTCTCCATGGAAACTAGCATGAAAACCTACAAATAGTAATATATTTGATTTTTTTTAATTGTTTTTTTTATGCAACTTTTTCATGATAAGAAAAACATATATGTTGCTGAAATTTATATGATTTAGAATGAATGAAGTTTAAAAATTGAATAATTTTCTCACAAAAGATTATGGTTAAACATCATTTTTTTTTTCTCATTAAAAATTTTAATGAGTTGGATTTAAGAAATTCTTCGGAGCAATGAATGTGAACACGACATATATTTTAATATATTTCATTTGACTTGTTCTTTTTTGGATATCTTATCTCTGACCTGATTTGTCTTTTTTTGTCTTACATTAATAATACACTTCAAAAGTATGTCTTTCAGATGTTTGAATCTATCTCGGACACATGGATAAACTTTTAAATATTTTTAAAGTTTTGTCAGAAATCTTTTAGATTGTGTACTTTTTATTTTGTCTTTAGAATTATGAGTAACATGACAATTATTCTTTTGATAGAAGAGTACCATGAATTAGAAAGTTTAAGAGTACCATGTTAATTCTTTAAAATTTTTCAACTACTCCATCCAAAAGAGTATTTTAGTGTCTTTCATTCTTATTTTAAGAGTAGCATGAAATATTTAAAGCTTTACAATTCTCCCACTTGTTATTAATGATTCTATTAATTTCTAGAGCTACAGCTCTTTGCTGTGATTCCATGGACCATAAAGTGTTTCAAGAAATTAGTTTGATGCAAAAATGTCCTTAGCTGTATTATTTAATTCTGTTAGAGATGTTTTTAGCTTTAATGTGGCAACCAAACTTTGTTCGATTGAATTAAGAAATTAAAAACCACAGTACTAATATATCATTGATGCGTTGTTTGGATTCATTGCAGGAGGGTGTGGAGTGGGAGTACAAGTCTAAAGTTGCCGGCAAAATGCACGCTTGTGGGCACGACGCACATGTGGCGATGCTCATTGGAGCTGCCAAGATCTTGAAAACTCGAGAGCATTTATTAAAGGTTTGTTCTTACCTTCCTCCCTTATTGACGCACATGTAGTTTTATTTACATTATATTTTTAACAATAAGACAAGAATCTTTGAGTTTTAAATCCTTGGTCTACATAGCTTGCCAAACAAAAGTTATTTCTATATAATACTAGTACCACAGTATTTCTTCAATCGCACAATAAGTGACAAATGATACACAAAAATTAAGAAGCATAATTTGCAATGTAATAAAACAAAAGTTTTGTTAACTGATGTCTTTGGAGCACTGGTTAAGGAATCTAAAAATAGAAAAATTATCTTAAAAATATAAATTGTTACTTTTGACCAACTAATTATTACACAACTTTTTAATAAAATCTTACTTCTTTTATCTGCTTAACCAATGCCCCAGGAGCACTGGTTAACATTGTCCATAAAATAATGATCAATTTGTGAAAAAGAAATTACTAAAATTTTGAAAATACGAAGTAATAAATAATAGATAAAACAAAATTATTATTTCATTCATTTTGTATAATGAGATAATTTTTTTTTACTAGAATGGCTTATATAATCACATAAAATATAAATTGATTCTTTAATCAAATAAGTTTATACAACATCCTTCCTTCAATATAAATCCTTGTTGATTAAATAACGAAATTTTAAAAAAATGATAGAAATACGATTATTAGATTTGTTAACCTCTATTACTTACTATAGGACAAACTGCAAAGGTATCACTTTCAAGAATATTTGTAGGATAGGTGATGGTTTATATATACAATCGGTTGATCTAATTTATATAGAGTAATGTTATTTATAGCGAATTCCTTGTGTGGACTTTCATAACAGGAGAATGGTTACAATTCACAGATTAGTGGAAAAAACACACCTAAGAGGTGATACTTAGCCAATCAACTTTATTCGCAGTGCTTATTAAAAAAAAAACCTTATTCACAATGCATTCGTGATAGAAAGTTTGGCTATGCTAGTATTTTTTTTATAAAATGGTTCTTATATGATTTGATCTGTTAACTTTTTATCTTCATATACTCTATATGTAAGTTTATATATAGACTTAATTTATTTATTTTTGACAAAATATAGACATAAAAAAATTGTTACTGATTTATTTAGTTTAAACATAGCTTACTCATATTTTCTTTGATTTTGATTTTTTTTTCATTTATAAAAAGTTATTGCTACTACTTGATAAACAATTACTCATATTTATTTAATTACTCCACTTTGGAGAGCCAATGAGTTGTACTTTTTCTTAACTTTCATTTTTAGGGTCTTTTCAATGATAGTACTGTTTCACAAATTCAGCTAAATTTTTGTTGTACTTTTTCCCTTCTCTCAAAAACATGAAACATCAATTTTGGTGTTTGGTCAATTCATTACCAAATATTTGTACTTTTTGAACCCCTCATTAGACCATATGGCAATTGTGTCGTATCAGAAATAATTAAGGTTTTATGATGACATATATATTACAAAAAAAAATGATGACATATATATTTTCCCCTTAAAAACTTAATATCTTAAATTAAATCTTATATTAAGCCTATGTTTTCTATCATGGTGGTAATGTCAGAATTATGGTGATTCGTCTTAATTTTACAAAAGTTACATTTTATAACTTCAACAAAATCATGATAAATCATCGTGAATCTCAAGTATCGATGGTGATACCAAACACACACTAAAACTCTTTTCAAAAAGGAAATTAACTCTTCATTTTTTGGGACTAAAATACTTTTTTCCCTCTATAATAATAACTCAAAACAGTTTTTTTTTTTCTTTCGAAGAAAATAACTGAAATTGTTTGAATAGCTACCGTAATGAAGTGTTGTACATCTACTCAATTATTGTCACATGAATGAATACCGACATGACGTCAGATCTAATTAAAAGCTTTTTCAGTTGATTGTTTGGTTGGTTCTATCCCATTACTCGGGAAAAACTTGTTCTGACCGAGCCAATGTTCAGTGTTTATCGTAACACTGTCACTGCATACATGCAAGTGCTCCTTATGAATAATGTTGTTTTTGTCTTCTATTGGCCCATGCACGAGCTTCAATCGCGCTACCGACTGTTTTTTGGGTTAAAGAGAAAAGATGATGTTGGTAATTTATTTTTCTTCTTCTCCGGGTCATGTTAACTAATGTTACATGATCACTAGTTAAGAGAAAAAAAATTGCATTGAAAAGAATATGTTTAACAAAATTGCATTGAAAAGAATATGTTTAACACTCTTACAAAAAGAATATGTTTAACACTTAAAAAAAAAAAGTCTTTGTGAGCATAATTCAATTGGTATGAACAATGTATAATATATAATATATTCAAAGTCAGAGTTCAAACACCGACCACCACAAAAAAAAAAGTTTGTAAAAAAAACACTTTTAAAAGTTTAATAGTATAAATTCTAAGATATTATTACCATATTTGTTTATATAACTAGTACTCTTGAGACACTTGTTAACATTTTGGTTTGGTAAGAAGTTGATTCTCCTTTTAAGAAAAGGAGTATCTTTTTCGAAAGTATTTCACTTTGAAAAAAAATAATGGTGAAAAACACGATAATGGTAAGTAAAATTAGGTTAATACAAGTGTTATGTCATTTGTCAATTTTATTGCATTTGAAACAACGTTCACATTTTTTTTTTTATTAAATTCCTACTTTTAGATTAAATAACGACGTTTATTTTATGATGGCCTAGAAATTTTGGATAAGAAGCTTATCTTTTCATTTAAAAATAATAATAAGCTATTCTTGTTAAAGAGTAAGCTTAATATTAACAAACGAATTAAACAAGATATTAGTTTATTAAGATTTGATATTTAATCAACTAATAATTTAAATGAAATATTTTTAATTTTATTGCATAAAAAAGAACACTTGTTACTTATCCAAGAACATTTGGATGAGATGGTAAGAGATCTCTCTCAATCTAATTAAAGATTTTAGATTTGAATTGAACCTTGAAAATGCAGCTTTAGTAAATTACTTGAGGGAGAGTTTTGCCACTCATTACGGTTTTGCTCGGGTTAAGAGATTAGTGTATGCAGTTACGCGTATAGAATATCTGGTTAAAGAAAAATCACTTGGTACTCTTTCCATGATGATTAAAGAGAATATGCACAATGAGTGCAAAAAATCAGACATGCTTTCCGCTCAAAACTTTTCAATAAAAATTGACTGTCATTAGCAAAATTTCAGCAAAAGCCATTGAAAATATAGTTTCATTAAAACGCCAGTTTTTTAAAAATATTTTTGCTTGTAGAACTTGAAAGAACTGCTTCTTTTTGTGAGTCTCTCTCATTCGCGTGGCAAGTTACTTGTAAATTTTAGTTACCGTGTTTTTAAAATGGTAATTGCGACTCCTGCAAATTATGTCTGCTCTACTATGCAATATTGGATGAAAAAAGAAATTGTGTCACTAAACTAAACTTCATACTTCATAGCAGATCCCCTACAACCTATGCCTTTAACTTAGCATTTTTGTTGTCATCGCAGGGTACAGTAATTCTGTTATTCCAGCCAGCAGAAGAAGCTGGTAATGGTGCAAAGCGAATGATACAAGACGGTGCTTTGGAGGATGTGGAGGCTATATTTGCAGTTCATGTATCCCATGAGCACCCGACTGGTATAATTGGGTCGAGGCCTGGACCCCTATTGGCTGGATGTGGATTTTTCAGAGCCGTGATTAGTGGGAAAAGAGCCTCTGCCACGAACCCTCATAACTCTGATGATCCTGTTTTGGCCGCTTCAGCTGCAGTTATCAGCATACAGGGCATCGTCTCCCGCGAATCAAATCCATTGGATTCACAGGTATTGCCTCGTTGTCATATATACCTCTCAACAAATTACCAATCTTGTATTCTTTTGTGGTCTTGCTTGCTTAACTTCCCTAACTAACTATTTGGCTCCCTGTAAAACTCAGGTTGTGTCTGTTACTTCATTTAATGGAGGCAATAGCCATGACATGATACCAGACTCAGTGGTCATCGGTGGTACCTTCAGAGCGTTTTCTAACACCAGTTTTTACCAGCTGCTAGAAAGAATAGAGCAGGTTGGCAACTTGGTTTATAAATGTAACTTGATTTCTATTTTTATTATTCTAATGTGAGTGCAAATGGCTGAATGAGCTTAATTTTAATCCTACCATTCTCCCAACTCTCGAACAGGTAATTGTGCAACAGGCTAGTGTTTACAGTTGCTTTGCGGAAGTTGACTTCTTTGAAAAGGAGTACACTATTTACCCTCCCACGGTTAATGATGACCAAATGTATGAGCATGTGAAAAAAGTGTCCATCGATTTGCTGGGTCAAAAGAATTTCAGGGTAGTCCCACCTATGATGGGTGCTGAAGATTACTCTTTTTACTCCCAGGTCATTCCTTCAGCTTTCTTCTACATAGGGATAAGGAATGAAACACTAGGGTCTACTCACACAGGACACTCTCCACATTTCATGATTGATGAAGATGCTCTACCAATTGGAGCGGCTGTTCATGCCACCATTGCAGAGAGGTACCTTAATGAGCATGGTTGATCTCGGAAACCATGTCCTTTCCACTTTGTACAAAACCGGTACACTGGTTTATCCATCCTCCTCACGTTCTCTGTTTATTTGTTGCTTGAGGTTAAGGAATGGTAGAAACCAGGTTTTGATTTCCTCCTGTAGAATGTAGGCTCAAAATAGGAAAGGGAAGAGGTGGGGGCACCATATATGTATAAAATATGTTCAGTTTCTGGAGGAAATGTCCATCAGTATAAACTATTAAATAATTTAAGTTAAGGAGATCCTGGTTTAAGATTGACTTTTCCAATGATATTAGTCTAATAAGTAGGCTACTGCTAGACTGGCAAAACTGTAATGCCAGCGGACTAATGATAACAAAGTAAATGAAGTAATCGTTAGCATGGTTATGGAAATTAGTGATACTAGTTAGATCCATGATCCGAGTTGTTTTTACTAACCCCTCATGAGATCTGCTATTACAAAATCAATTCGCTGTTCAACAATGTGAACTATGCGTCCAACTCATGAAACTATGAACCAATCATATCGTACATTGCATGATTTATACCATAAATGCATTCTATATGACAGCCAGAAGGCTAATGGATCATAAACATTTACCGCAAAAAGTCGACTTTATTTAAGTGCCAATACATTACAGTTTTCATTATTCTGCTGTTGAGCACATTCTGTCATTTATAACCGTAGTTGAGTAAATTGTAAGATAATGGGTTGACAAAATCTACAACAACACGTTTTGGGAAAAAAAAATCTCAGCATATAATTTGAACCCTCCACAATGGCAAATGCTTTGAGCTCTTTGGCCTTCTGGGAAGAAAATTGTCCTAAATATTTTAATAATCTCACCTCTTCTCTCCACACAAACATCTGGCAGCTTGTAGAGCAAAATATGTTAGGATGATGTCAGCACCAGCCCGTAGAAGGCACAATAGTGACTCCATCATGACCTTTTCTTCGTCAATCATTTTAAGAGCACCACCTGCTTTTATCATGGAGTACTCACCAGAAACCTGTTATTAATAAATAGGGTTAAATTAATAAAGCAAAGCAAACGTGTTTTCAAACTGCTCGGAAATATATCTTATCATCATTCACATAAAACCCAGGTTTAACATTTGTATGCTGTATACTTGTTCACATTCTTTACCAACTGATTTGTGTTTTATCTTCTAATCATGTATTTCCCACTGTCTAAACGATGCTCCAGACCATACAGATGGGTAAGGGAAGAGGAAGAGAAAAAGTTGATTAATCTTTCCAGAACACGAGGACAGCCAAACATTATTACAATAGTGTTTCAAAGAAACTATTAAGTTAGAACATCAAACAAGCTTCTTCTTCAACTTGTGCAACTTTGTACTTAAAATCTTGTTCATTTGTTTTGGCAGCTAAAAATGTTCTAAACAGTTTTTATTTTTTTATTCAATGCTATAAATAGCATATGCAGTTCATATTCCCAAACTGGAAGAATCACATAAGACAACAGATATATGATCAATACACAAACAAATTTCCAATCAACCATTTTGGAAAGAATCGGATTAAAATTTGATGACACGTAATAGTGAAACAGCATAAGAAAAATAATTGTTGAAGCAACCATTAAACTTGTGCCCCAGCTCGATATAAAAATATAAGGATCACTTTTGTGTATTATTGCAGACTTCTGTTATGAGTATCTAGCTTAATGAAGTATTCATCGGTCAGAATTAATTGAATATTTATTTGATCTACTTTTCAGAAGAATTGTTTTGCCTAGAGCTAGAATGGGCCAAAGAAGAACCTGGTATGCTGCAATTGGCAGTGGAGAATTATCCCTGAGTAGCCTTATGATATCCAAATAAGGAAGACCAGGCTTCACCTGCACATGCAAATTTTCTAAAGTCAGTACAAGAATGAGCGTAAGATGAGTTCCATTCCTAGATAGTACACATAGAGACACAGAAAACTAAACCAACCAATAGAATATCAGCTCCTTCTGATTCATCTTCTCTCATTTCAGTCAAAGCCTCTCTGTAATTGGTTGGATTCATCTGATAACTTTTGTTCAGCCAGACCAAATTTATGGCAAAGTAAGAATCAATAATTTAAAATAGATTATATATTTGATACTAAGTTCAATTTCAAGATAACACGTACGTCTTCTTATCTCCAAACCGTGGATTTGAGTCCAATGCTTCTCTAAACGGGCCATAAAATGAACTCGCGTACCTGTTGGCAACCAATAAATGGCATAATTTAGGTCTGAGCTATATAACTGACAAAAAAATATGCATGAAACTAATAGCAACATCCACCAATCCATCTTGTTAGTCATAATTTCTATTTTTGTAGAATTGATTCTCCAATGAGGAAATCAGTGACAAGTAAGTAGAAATTAGCAAAAATAATGAGATGATCATGGCAGCTACAAGATGCATAACTAAAGGAATTTGAATGCTATGGTTAGATAAATTCGTTCCTACCCGACCATCCATCATATCGCTGGGGCTGACCACATCTGCTCCAGCACGGGCCTTTCATAAAATAAAAATACAAACTAAATTATGTTAGTATCTTGGTGCAGATATAGAAGTGCAGCAAGAAAAACTTTGGAACATAGAAGGTGAGTAATTTGTTCAAGATAGAAGGTGAGTAATTTGTTCAATAAGTTACAATAATTTTCTTTTTTGGTATGCTTAACCGGTGTCTGGGTACCGGTTAGTATGACCATTTGACTATTTATGAATTTATTAATAGGAAAGTGCCTATTTATTGATTTAATTATTTATGAAGAATGATACATTTATATTGAATTAATTAATGCTTAATTAAAAAAATCCTTTTTTCTACATAAAAAAAAATAAAAATATTCCTTTTCAAAAAAAGAAAGAAGTGCCGAATTTTAGAAATCTCCCGTTATACAAGGGATTTGATTGAGAAGAATCAATGCACCAAAATTTACTTAATAAATAAATTTTTAAGATTTGGTCTCAAAATACTTATAAAATACAATAAATACAACAATTTGATTAAGAAGAATCAATGCACCAAAATTTACTTAATAAATAAATTTTTAAGATTTGGTCTCAAATACTTATAAAATACAAAAAGTATGAGTATCGTACCTCTCAAAAAACCAATATGAGTAACGTAAAACAAGCCTTTGTCAACATTTTTGTCAAATAAGGCTCTGTTTAGTAAAAAGAAGCTTTAAGCTAGTTGATAGCTGATAAGATAGCTGATGGCTGAAAATGTAGTTTGTAGCTGATGACTGATAGCTTATAGCTGAAAAAATGTGTTTGTTAAAATTAGTTGTTCAAGTGGCTGATAAGAATAAAATGACATGAAATGACATGTTTCTTTAATTTATTTTTATAAAATATATACATACAAAAAAATTACTTAATTTATTTCTTTTTAAATATTTAAATTTATTTCAATTTACTTTCATCTCCAAAATGATAAATGTGTTTTATGAATTCAATTAACATTTTTTTACTAAATATTTGCTTCACTATTTATTGTATATTTTTTTTACAAGATATATTTTATTTAAAATTATAATTATTATATGAATTAAGAGCAAAATAATAAGAAAAATATAGGAAAACTGTAACATGAGCGGTAATAAGAAAATTGTCATGTTAACTTGCGCCCACAAGTTAAGGAGCTTAAAAAGGAAATAAATTTTTTTTTTTTTTATTGAAAGTATAACTTTTACAACTTTTAAAACATTAAATGTACAAGTTCCAAGAAAACTTTTTTATATTTACCTTCTTAACTTATGTCTTAAGGGCACAAGTTAACATTCCTCATAAGAAAAATAGCGCAAGGTAATAACGTGCTAACATGCAGGTTTCACCAAACTATAAAAAAAGGGTAGTTATTTTTATTTATTTTTACTAAAAGTGGGTAATTTTTTTTATTAAAAAAATAATAAAATTAAATTAATGAGGTTAAAATTGGAAGAGAATATAAAAAGCTATAAGCTCTAAGCTCAAAAGCTACTTGAAATAGCTTCTCACAAAAAGCTATAAGCTCGTGAGAAAATCTTGTTACTAAACACATCATGTTTTGATCCAACAAGCTTATAAGCTAATTCAACAAGCTATAAGCCAGCTTCTTGTTGTTACCAAACACAACCTAAAATTCTTGGGAGATAAGAGTAACAACCGTAATTACATTTGTTTAAAAACAAATGCAATTTTTTGTTGGATGAAGTTAATAATATATAGACAATTGAGTTTAAAGGCAGTCCAACCCAAACACAATAAAAAACCGGGAATTGAAACATGGAAACAGAAACAAAAGCTAAAATGAGAAACAAGCCAAAAAACCAAATTGCATATCTTATAATCCTCTTTTGATAATAGAGGTTATATAGAAACTAAAAATGCTTCTAAATCCACAAAAATTACGGGGAGCATCTAAATTATTAAAAACCCTAGAAAACTAATTAACTAGGTCACATAATAGAACACGAACTTGGAGTCCAAAATGGGTGAACCGATGCTGCTGGTGGTGGTTGAGGGAATGGCAATAGTGGTGTCTCATAGTAAGCTTGATAGCTAGTGTAAGGATCAACTCTTCCATGAAAAGAATACCTTGAATCATAAAAGGGATAAGACCTTAATCTTCCATAACAATCATATCCAACTTGACCAGCGCCCATAGGATGACTAGGTTCCACCATTCTTCTATCAAAATATGGACCATCAAATGGATATGGATTTCTTTCCGCAATATTATAATCCTTGTCAAATATAACATTTGGTTGATGATGATATGGATACCGTGGTGGTGGGTAATAGTACCCGTGATTAGGCTGCACCATCAAGCATATCAAACAATTAATCATCGGTGATTTAAAAAATCAAACAAGAAAAAGAAAAAAATTGATAGATCAATATAAATCAAAGGTTAAATAAAACCTATGATGCACAAACCGTGATGTGTTCAACACAGGCACCGACACATAACTATACTAAATTATGTGATATTTTCGAATTATTAGTGGTTTGTGTTGTGATCTGTGCATCATAGAATAAAACAAATGTTTGAGAATTACAACTTACCCCCCTAGCCGCTAGATGTGGATACATATCTATGTGACATAAGATTGTAACTTATAACTTAGCAAAACCCAAAACGTTACAGAATTGAAATGATGAAGGAACAATTTTGAACTGAAACGAGAAGGTTGTAGCCTATGATGTCTATATATATAAGCAGAGAAATGTCGGAGTGTATGTATGAGCCGGGTTTGAGCAAAAGGGTATGTGCCAAGCCTTGAAACAAATGTTACGGTTTGCAATCAAACCATTTCCAAATATAAATTCCTTTTCTAATTTATTACTGTTTTCATGAGCCAATAAAATCTTCACATATCATATCTTTCTTTTTTAAGTTACATGTTACTGATATGGATTAACCATTTTAAAAAAATGTTATTGATGTATGAAAGTTTTCACCACTATTTTTTTTAAGGAAAAAAAAATCATCTTAAACTTAGGAGGCCGTGTGAAATCCGCTTTCATAAATTTTATGACGTCGTTTACAGTATCTTTTCCAGATCGTGTTAACTAATGTCACATGATTAGTAAAAAAATAATATTTTGCATTGAAAAGAATATGTTTAACGACAATGGTTAGTAAAATTAGATTAATACAAGTGTCAAGTCATTGGTCAATTTTATTGCATTTGAAACAATGTTCATATTTTTTTTATTAAATTACTACTTTTAGATTAAATAACAACGTTTATTTTAAAACAAAGGAAGTTTGTGAACATATAAAAAAAACAAAGTTTGTGACCGCCGATGCTTATTTTTTTGGATAAGAAGCTAATCTTTTCATTTAAAAATAATAATAATAAGCGTCTTCGTGAATTTAACTCATGAAACTATGAACCAATCGGACCAATCATATCCTACAGTGCATGATTTAAACCATAAACTGCATTCTATATGACAGACAGAAAGCTAATGGATCGTAAACATTTACCGCAAAAAGTTGACTTTATTAAAGTGCTAATACATTACAGTTCTAATTACTCTGCTGTTGAGCACATTCTGTCATTTATACAGTACTATTTATCCGCAGTTGAATAAATTACATCGATTGTAAGATAATGGGTTGACAAAAACTACGACACGTTTTGGGGAAAAAATTCTGAGCACATAATTTGAACTCTGCACCCTGGCAAATGCTTTGAGATCTTCGGCCTTCTGGGATAAAAATTGTCCTAAATATTTGTAGAATGTTACCTCTTCTCTCCACACAGACATCTGGCAGCTTGTAGAGCAAAATATGAAAGGATGATGTCAGCACCGGCCCGTCGGAGGCACAATAATGACTCCATCATGACCTTTTCTTCGTCAATCATTTTTAGAGCACCACCAGCCTTAATCATAGAGTACTCACCAGAAACCTGTTCCATAAATTTAGAGGGATTATATGAAGGGGTTTAAATTGATAAAGCAAAGCAAACATGTTTTCAAACTGCTCAGAAATATATCTTATCATCATTCACATAAAACCAAGGTTTCTCTAATTGACGGCTTTAAACTTAAGGGTAGGGTGTCAAGCATCACGCCAACTGTGTTTGCATTTATTTTCTTATCATGTTTTTCCAGTCTAAACGAAGCTCCAGACCTTGCAAATGGGTAAAGGAAGAGGAAGATAAATGTCGACTAATCTTTCTAGAACAGACTGCCAATTTTTTTTACAGTAAAAGTGTTTCAGAAAAATTGTAAAATTACTATCAAACAAGCTTCTTCTTCAACTTGAGCAACTTTAAACTCTCGTTCATTTGTTTCGGCAGTTAAGATGTTAAAAACATAAAAATACAGTTCAGATTCCCAAACAATCACACAAGACAACAGATAACAAATTCCAAATCAACCATTTTAGGAAAGAATTGGATTAAAATTTGATGACACGTAATAACAAAACAGCATAAAAACAATAACCGTTGAAGCAACCATAAAACTTGTGACCCAGCTCGATATAAAAATATAATATAAGGATCATTTTTGTGTATTATTGACAGGCTTCTGTAATGAGTATCTAGCTTAATGACGTATTCATTGGTCATAATTCGTTGAATATTTGATCAACTTTTCAGCAGAAATATTTTTACTACAGCTAAAATGGGCTAGAGAAGAACCTGGTATGCTGCAATTGGAAGTGGAGAATTATCCCTGAGTAGCCTGATGATATCCAAATAGGGAAGACCAGGCTTCACCTGCACATGCAAATGTTCAAAAGTCAGTGCAAAAATGAGGAGAAGATGAGTTCCATTCCTAACTATGATCGTATTCATAGAGACACAAATAAAACTAAACTAACCAAGAGGATGTCGGCTCCTTCAGATTCATCTTCCCTCATCTCAGTCAAAGCCTCTCTATAATTCGCTGGGTTCATCTGATAGCTTTTGTTCAGCCAGACCAAGTATATGGCAAAGTAAGAATCAATAATTTAAAATAGAGTACATATTTGATACTAAGTTCAATTTCAAGATAACACATACGTCTTTTTATCTCCAAAACGGGGGTTTGAGTCCAATGCTTCCCTAAATGGGCCATAAAATGAACTCGCGTACCTGTTGGCAACCGATAAATGACATAAATTAGGACTGAGCTATATAACTGACAAGAAAATATGCATGATACTAACAGCAACATCCACCAATCCATCTTGTTAGACATAATTTCTACTTTTGTAGAATTGGTTCTCCAGTGAGCAAATCAGTGGCAAGTAGAAATTAGCAAATATAGTGAGATGCTCATGGCAGCTACAAGATGCTTAACTAAAGGAATTTGAACGCTACGGTTATTGGTGAAATTAAGATAAAATTGTTCATAACTTGCATAAGAAAGAAAACCAGCTTGTGCTTGTGCATGATGGAAATGCTTCACTTATAAAATTATTAATATGCCACAAATTTTACACATCTTCACTGATACCCAATGCTACAACCTATAATAGATAGCCATCGATTGCAAGTCTAGATCCTTCTTAACACAATCTTGTAAGTTTATACCAGATCAATAAAAAAAATGCCCATCTTTAGCAATTGTCGATTTCAGTTTTCAAATAATTTCCTTCTTTTTACTTAACTTATTTCTAAAGTTCAGGTAACTGACATAATCTTCAATAATTTCGAATGCATGCAGGCAAAAACAGAAAGTAAGATAAGGAAAAGGAAATGGCCAAGCGATCAAATTACTTTGCTGTATATGACATTATAGAAACATGCTGAAAGCCTTCAGCATCGAGAGCTGCTCGCATCGCTCCAACACGACCATCCATCATATCGCTGGGGCTGACCACATCTGCTCCAGCACGAGCCTTTTATATAATAAAAAAACAAACTAAATTATGCTGTGTCTTAGTGCGAATATAGAAGTGTAGCAAGAAAAACTTTGGAACATAGAATGTGAGTAATTTGTTCAGGAATCCCTGAACAAAATAATGGGTAACTTCCCAGTTGAAGATGTACACATGAAACATGTAGTTATATTACCTGGGCTACAGCTTGTTTACAAAGCTGATGAACAGTCTCATCATTCATGATAACTCCTACAAGATATTGAGGATATACATTATGTTAATACTTTATTGACTACAATCAAGAAAGGCTACTTGCCACTTCCTTCAATAAAAGTTCATATCATGCAAATAGATCCTAGGCTTTTACCAACACAAGTTCATACAGGAAGGAGATAAAGCCACAACTTAATTCCCGACGATTTCTTTTTTAATTTCTTTTCTAGGAATAATATTAAAGGTACACACACTAAAAACATATTCAGCAAGTTTTAAGCTAATGCTAGAAGTCTGCTGCTGGCATGACTTACAAATTCCATCATCCAAATGTAAAATGTTTAGATTATATGCTTCACATTCACAGAGCATTTCTTGTGAATTATAAGCCAATGAAATGAATCATGTTCTATAAAAAAATAGGTTTGAGAAAAAGATTTTGACTGCGAAAGGAAAAGTTCTTAGCTTACCATCTTCTCTAACTATGCCGTCATGCCCATCTGAGGAATATGGATCTAATGCAACATCTGTATAAATAACCTGAGCAAAAGTTGAGCAAGAAAGGATATTGGATTAATCTTCTTACATGCACCAGAAAAATATAACATTCTCAAATCATAAAACTGTGTTCACTTACAAGATCGGGGTATTTATCCTTAAGTAATCGTATAGTTCGCGGCACTAAGCCATTCTCATTGTATGCTTCATCTCCTGTGGGGGACTAAAGGAGGAAACTTGTTAGACTAGATTACATATATTCTACCAAAAAATTATGGTAAGTGTGAGAGAAAAATAGAACCTTCAAAGCATCTGGAATTTTGGGGAAGAGCACAACACTGTTAACACCAACATCCCGTGCTTTTGCAACCTGAATTACAAAATGCTCACTGAAATTAAACTAAAGTTCAGTACTATGGAATAACAAGAATAATGTCACCATCACCCATGCAGTTTAGAAAATAAAAAAGCAAGGTTTTATGTCTGTGTGGGTTAGTGTACTCATCAGTTATAAATACTACAAAATACCCAACAAAATCTGTCCAAACTCCTAGACCAAATAGGTATAGAACAAAATTATGCAAAAAAACGATACTTTTGAATACTACTTTTGAATGGTTTGATCACATTAGTTTGTGATTAATCCTGCTACAAATTCAAAGCCCCACTTCGTAACAACAATTTTCTTAGCTAAATTCAAAGATTCTAAGCATAAAAAGGATTCTTGAGATGACAAAGAACATGCAGAAGAGTATAAGACATAGAAAGAGTGGCCATATTAAAACCTCTTCCAACAGTCCGTGTCTCCAACCAAGCCTGTAGCAACCGGGCATAGCACCAATTGGGGTGTCCTCCTCACCTGCAAAAAGGGTTCAAATATTCTCATAATCTAAGTAAAATATCATCAAAAACACACTACAGCACAACCTAACTCACACCTAGAAGCTAACAATGTATGTATGTATATACATATACATATACATAATTAACAATCACAAAAGCTCTACCGAATAAACAGAACAGGCAATAAAAAAACTAACCCTCATGTATAAAAAGAGGATAAACAAAATTAGCAGGTGATAAAGTAGTTTCCTGAAACGCCGATCGATGTGTAGCTGATCTTCTATTACGACGAGGACGCCTCTGAATTGGCTGAAACAAAACCAAAAAAATCAAAATCAAAATCAATTGGAATCATTTCATAGCAATGCAAACACATGTTAATTTTGCAATAATACTCACAAGTGAAGGCACCACTGGCGTTCCAGCAGGTGCAGCAGGTGTAGGCGGTACAGGAGGCGCATCCGGCACATTACCAGCGACGACAGCGGCTTCGAAATCTGCGTCACTAGCTCTGACAGTAAAAAGACATGGAGGTCGACGCTTTGATGAAGAGAAGCTCAAATAGTTCTTCAACGGTAATGCTGGTTTAAGATCAACGTAGGTGTGGGAATTTAAGGTTAAGGGTGTGTTTGGGATTGTTGAAGAAGAAGAAGAAGCCATAATTGGTGATTGAGATCGAAGAATGAGAGTGAAACCAGGTGCGGAAACTGAGAGAGAGAGAGAGAGAATCTAGATAACAACCAATAAGGTGAAACTGAATGATGGAAGAAGATAAGTTATTATTAAGGTGAACAAGTACGCACGGGACATGGATTCTTTGTTACAGACAATTTTTATTCAATTTCCATTTCTACCCTTCACCAAACTATAACTGCTTCTTTGTGCAAGTCAAAGGAAGAATTACAGTTACATAGATAATTTTAGAACAGTAGTAATTTATTATTTTACCACTTGGTGGTGTAACGTAAAAGTCCACTCACCAGAATTAAAATCGTTTTTTTAACAAAAATTTATAAAACCAGCAACGTTTCTTCTTTCACTCGAGCGTTTCACGTTCGGCCACCACAAGCTTGGCTGTCATAGAGAAAGATGGAGAATAAACAGCATGGACAATGGGTCAGTTCGGGTCAATTCAGGCCCAAAATCGCGGCTGAAAAGCATAAGGCCCAGTTTGACCCAAAATTTAGGAAGATTACTTTTTAGGCCCCCTAATATCTCTTTAAATCCCCTAAAATTACGTTTTTAACCTCAATAACATGTATGATATATTACTATCGAAGCATTTTGTAAGTAACTACCAGATGTTTATTTTAAATTTTCATTTTTGTACCTCTGGTACATAACTACCGGATGCTCATTTTAAATTTACATTTTGATTTTGTACCTTCGGTAGTTATTTGCCTGATGTTATTTTAAACACCCGGTAGTTACATACATGATGCTCTAGTAGTTATATACCGGCCGTGTTATTGAGGTTAAAACAAAACTATAGGGGGACTAAAGAGACATGATGGGGAACTAAAAATAAATCTTCAAATTTAAAAACAATTTGGACGCATTGGGTTTGGGCGAGTCATAAGTGAATCCAGATAGGTATTTTGGGTTATTGGGCTCCTCACTTTTTTCGCCCAATAACTTTTTCAATTTTTCAAACTGTGATTACTTTTATTCATTTTGGACGATTACATTACCAGATTTCTTGTTTCAAAGAAGCCGGAACATTCAAATTATGATAGCATCGATGCCGTTGAATTTGAAATTACAAGATGTAGAATGAGGGACGGCGGTTTATGTGATTAAAGGAGGACGATGGTTGTAGAGCAAAGATTGAGGAACATCGAAACTAATAAATGAACGACATAGCTAATAGATGATAGATTATTGGATTGTTGTTGTTGTTGTTATGGTGGTGAGGCAAGGATGCCAAAGGATTGATGTTGGTGGTGTTAAGGAAGGCATGGTATGTTATCTGTTTGTGTGATTGTTAGGGTTTGGTGAGTTTGGAAGCATCGTTAAGCGAGGAAAGATGTGGGAGTAGAGGTGAAGATTGCATAAATATGAAATCCTAAAACAACAAAACGACTACATATTGTATATACGAGGTAATAACCTATTTTTATGTTATTGGACCAGTTCGGGTCGATCACCGACGATTCAATTATATTGGACCGAACTCGATCAAATGCAACCACACTTACCCGTTATGTTGGATCTACCGACCCATGAACCTGTTTTGACCCAACCCAATTTGATATTTTGTTTCATGTTACTCGAGTTGGGCCAGGTAACAAATTTATGTTCACTTTAGTAGAGAGTGTGGCGGGTGTAGACATTTCATTGCATAGGCATAGTAGACATTTAGGTCATGTAAGTGGGCTTAGACTCATATAATATTTGGTAAGACTATGCTAATTAATGGTTGTGAATCACTTTTTAGTTAGGTTGACAAAAAAAGTCGTACTAATAAAATTAGCCACGAGTATGGGTAGATACTTTAATGAATATTCACGAATAAAATAAAAAAATATTTTAACTACATGCTACTTAATGAATATCAATGTGAATTTAATGGTAATATGTCAATTGATATTCATAATATTTTTTTGGGTGGTAGGGGTGGTGGTATTCATACATGATATTAAACTAAATAAATTACATAAATATATTTACTTAAATTGAAAAGAGTAAATATCCTTTCAACGTTAATCAACGAAAAAGAAACCAAATTTTTATGTTTTTATTGAATAAACAATTCGATTTTGTTAAATGTGATGAGTTGTTTATGTTTTGTTGAATAAGAGGTTGTTGAAGTAAGGAGCTTTGTTATTTTAGCAGCTAGAATGAACTTTTTTTTATTAATTATGAGAGTTTTTGGCTACAAATGAAGTCTATGAATATTATTATGTAAGGATATTATCGAGTGTAACTCTCTCTAGGTTATTCATGTCGTCCTCATCCCTCCCAATCAAACCTTTCATTCACGATGTAGCGGCAGGTGTAGGGTGGTGCGACGATTGGCTTGGCCATTCGCATCACTCTCACACCAAGACCTCGGTGGTTTGGTATTGGTTTTTTCACCCTTCATCGTTGTTGTCTTCCAGCGGCGGCACATGTCTTGCGCTTTTGTGACGATTGAGATGTTCCGTTCGATCGGTTTCGAGATTGGAGGGGCTCCTGTATTGGTCTTGTAAAGGGTTTTTTCTGTTTGGTTGTTGTATGTGTTTCTATTAGGGGTTTTCTGTTACAGATGTGTTATTGGGTTTGTGTTACGATGTTGTTGGTGTTTTGGTTGATGATTTTTCTTTTCTCTTATGGTTGTTACGTTATGGTTTTGAATGGATGGGTTTTGGGTTGTTGTTTTGTGGAGGTTGATGTTGGTTGGAGATTGTTGTTAAAGGTGTTTGATTTGTCTCGTCCTGATCATCTTGAGATAACGGTGATGTGGGTGGTGGTTGGTGTTAGCAACATAAGATGACGTGTTGGGTATTTGTGTTGGCTTCATTATTGCTAAAACAAATATTCTTGTACGATGTTGGATATGATGTTCAACCATCCTGGCACGGTTCAGTGTGCCCTGTTTGTGTGGGCTGATTTTCGCAAGCTTTATCTTTTTAATGAAACCACGCCTTATCTCTTGTTCACCAAGTAACATATTTTTTGTCTAGAATCAGCTGAGTGATTTGTTCCTAAAGTATAAACAATATTTTATGAATCTTTTGTGGTGTTTTGGAAGTTCCTAAAAATGTTCCTATTTTTTAGGAGTTGCTATTTGTGTTACTTGTAAAGTGGATCTGTTCAAGGATTTGTTGTTTTTTGTTCTGAAGCCCAGCAAGACTATTTGACCTGTATTGCTTCAGTATTTATACAAGACTTCAAGACCTAATTCAATTATTCAAGCCGTTATTCTAAAACGTCTAGTTTTAGGGTTTTGAGTCTTTTGTGTGTCTACTCTTGTATCGTGTTGATGCAAGTTTAGTACTATTTTATTGTGAGCCTTTCTTGTATCATATTGATACATGCTAAAGACTGTTTATTGAGTTGTAAACTCGTTGTGCTACACCAAAACTTTTAAGCAAGGTCGTAGTTGTTTTGTTTGAAGGTAACTTCACCATTTGTTACTGTTTTAAGTCTGATAGATCAGAGGGGCTGTGATTGACTATAGGATAGTGAGATGAGATCTCAGATCTAGGAGTTTCTAGGTTGAAGTCTAGACGGATAGGTCCTAGGTTTTAAGTGTAAACGAGGAGTTTGCTGAGAGCTTTTGAATAAGGATTACACTAGTGGATTTCCTTCCTGACTTGGTAGCCCCCAGAGTAGGTGTGTTTGTCACCGAACTGGGTCAACAAACTCACTGTGCCATTTACTTTTCTGTTCTTTATTTTCCTTGTTAATTTTTGTTTACTGCTAGCACGATGTTCTAAACATCACACTCAACATCTGTATTCTGTGTTTGATGTTGCAACATCGTATAAAACATCTGAAAGCTAGTGCGCCAGAATTTCATGACGGTTGTTGGTGTAAATTTGATTTAACGGTGATGTTGGGAGTTATTGGTGTTGGTAAAATAATGTGGTTGTTGTTGTTGGGTCGGGAGTTTGATTATAAAGTGGTGGTTTTTTGTGGTGATGCTCGTGGTGGTTGGTGTTGGGTTTTGGTGAGGAGTAATTGTGATTTTTGTGGTGGTTAATGGTAGTTTTGGTGGTGGTGGTGGTGCTGGTTTTTGTGATTGTGCTTGTGGTGGCTATGTTTTTTGTGGATTTTCTTCTATGAGTTTGTTGTTGATGGGGTTTCTCAAATACATGGATGTTAGACGGTGTAGCTTGTTTCGAGAATTGTGCTATGTGTTTTCTAGGTGGTAAATTTACCCGTGTTTAATTGCGCTCAACTGCAGAAGAGAATCAAGGTGCGGTTGCACGAGTTTTTGGTAGGTTTGATGGTTATTTTGGAGGGCGTTTAGACTTTGGTTTTGGAAGATGACTTTGTGGTTTTGGTGTTAGTTTTTATGGGTTTCGGGGGCCTCAGTGGAGGGTATTTTTGGTTTGTTTGTAGAAGTTTGTATTTGATGTCTGGGTGTTTGTTTGAGTGTTCCGCATATACGGCACACTTTTCCTTTGTATGTTGCTATTTAAGTCTCCTAGTCTAGCATTAATTCCTTGTGCTAGCTAGGATTCTTTGCGTTTTGAATAAATTTTATTTTAACTTCTTAAAAAAAATATATTGACTGTAACTTTGAAATCATTAGTGTTTCTATCTGACACATCTTTGTACTGATGAGTTTCTTTTTTCATGTTAATATGTTTCATTTTTGTTTGTTAAAAAAAATTATGTAAGAATATTATTATGTTTTGGTGAAAAGAAAGAAAATAAATGTCATGATTAAATTTTAGGTAGTTATAAAAACAAATTATTTAAAAAATGAAACTAATACTTTTTTTAAAATATAATCCAGGATATTTGTAAATACTTGTGGATACTTCAGTATAAGTAGATTAACCACTAACTGGATACCCAACACATATGATGTGGGAACATATATCACAAAGATCATACTATACGTACCAATAAATATTCATTTACAATCATACTTGTTGCATGAAAAAAATATTTCTTAAATTTTGAAGAGATTGATTACACAAATTCGAAGATAATTTTATTATATTTAGTTCCTTAACAAGTACATCAGAGCCACTTGTTAGATATATTTTTTTCATTACCAATGACTAAATGATATAAAATTGCATAAATAATTAAAGTGAAATAAAAAGTAAAAATACTACCTCATTGTTTTTCTAAAAGGGACTTTGAACGTCTCGTGAGTATAACTCAGTTGATATGGACGATACAATATACATGAATCGGAGTTCAAATCTTTGATTTTTCACTTAATGACTTATTAAAAGACTTGTGACAAATGAACTAAATACAACATTTATTCAATGAACCAGAAAAAAGAATCTTCTTTTATAGTATTTAGGACTGAAGGAAAAATATATATATATATATATATATATATATATATATATATATATAATATCAATCCCTATCCCCATTTCAATTTAAAAAAGATAAACAATTTAAAAGTTAGGTTTTAATTATTGTTGTATACTCATGACATTTTTTGATAAAAAACAAAGCCAATATCTATATGGAGATTGTGAACATTATCATCTTCATTCCTTACTCTTTATTCACATCGATAAATATGGTTCACATGTCTTAATTTGGAATAAAGAAATGGACCAGCATACATGCATATGTTTACTTACTACTGTACTAGGAGGTTGCTCAGTCATCCAAAGTCGGTAAAATCCAACATTATAATCACATTAAGGAGAAGGGGACCATGCATTCGCTTTTATTTTTTCCTTCCATATCTTTTCATTTTATCTGTCACGTATTTGTAAAGCTTATGATGTGCCGTGAAAAAAATGATGTTAATTTCTTTTTCACACGACCTTCAACTAGGGTGGGATTTGTCAAAAGTTTCAAACATGAGATCTTAAACGATCATGCGTAACATGAATAAGATAAAGCAGATCGATTTGTCCCAACAATGGATGGGGTTTATTGATTATTTGAGATAAAGTGGGAATATATATCGTACCATATTCTTACTATAATTAGGTTTTTTTTCATTGACATTTTTAAAGTCTTGATTTTCTTCTAGAGAAATATGTTTTATTTTTGTTTTTTGACAAGGAGAAATATCTCTTCATGCTTGATTAAAAAAATACAAATGCATGTAATTTTCACAAGATGAGTTTAGTGGAATGAGCTAGACTCTCGCAATGTGACAAATTAATGTTTAAATTATGGTTGTAAAAGGTATCAACATTAGTATTCAACATACCTTGAATGAAATCATCTCTAGCTAAAGGCAATATATTTTTTGGGTAAAAAACACAATTTTAATTCAATACTAACATGTATAAATTTAGGGTCCGTTTGTCACAAATTATAAAAAACAATAAAAAATTGATACTCAATAATTTAGGGTATAACTTCTCTTAATATTTCTTCAAAAAACACTTCTCTTAATATTCACTATAAAGAAGTTAACCTATATATCATTTTGACTGAGACTCTTATTACTCAAATCTCTCATCCTAACCACCAAACCAACCTTATATTCAAACACTTTCTAAATAAATATTCCCCTCTATTATTAAGGACGATGCATATAGATATAGCTTTCTCTCTATACAAATGCTGCCTTCATATACTTTCTTGCCGTATAGAGTAGTTCATTATTTGGTGGTGTGGCGTGTGATGCCAAAGCAAAGAGGCCTTTATGACCATACTATTTGGATTGTCCTAAAAGAAAAAGAAACCAACAAAGACAATTACTACAAGAAGAAGAGTTACGGGAAGGTAAGAATGAGGAAACAAAGTAAATAATTGTAGATGATAGTGATGTGATCTGACGGTTCATGTGCTACCACGTTAAAACTATGTGCATGTTGTCAGAAGATAATTAGGTCTACACATGGAAGAACAAACACGTGGCAGACAACAATTGGGTCCCGCAATCAAGTGTTAAAAAAGGATTTTGAACAAACTGACTGAGGAGTAGCATAGGAAGAAAACTTTCTGCTTTGGACACCCTCAATATGGGAACAGATTCCAAATATTATTAGGATATCTAATATCTAATATATTTCACAAAGAGATGAATGGGGTTGGGACCCTACAAGAGATTATATTTGATTGGACCCATTAAAGATTTCAAATAAAACTCTATGGGACCCCATTTTGGTCCCAACTCCAACCTTTATTTATTTCTTGTCCCTTCACTATTTATCATATAAACATAAATGTATTTTTTTTTATCAATGCAATTTTTTATTAAGACATTTTTGTATGCATCATGGTCATTTGGTCGATTTAATTGATAAAACATTGACTCATATTTCATGGTCGATTTAATTAATAAAAAATTGACTCATCTTACATAAGTGTGTTTCATTTACACTGTCAACGTTAAATACTCATTGATGAATAATCTATAAATATTTATGTTAGCATTCTCTAAACACACATAAACTTAACAAAATGCATAGTGGTCCCTCTTATTTTTTTCGTTTCTATTTTCTTGGTCAGATCTTCAATTCTGTATATTGAAGTGATGTCATATGTTTACCCGAAGTGAACAATTGAAAAGATGAGTTCTTTATTCCTTGTTTTCTCTCTTCATAATTTGAAATGGGAATTAATTGCAAACTAATTTTTGGATCCGTTCTTGGGCGATGTCAACAACATTGCGTCCATTTTCAGGTAAGCACACATCTTTTTGTGATATATTGGGTAGGATTTCGTGAAGATTTTCTTATTGTTTGTTTGCGTAATTTTGGGTGCAAAGTAGCTAACAATATTAATTAGATTAGGCCATGATGCTAGTAAAAGAAATTTCACAAAAAAGAGGTGAAATGTCACAATAATCACCTTGGTTAAAGTAGGAAAAGGATCATGTCATAAAATCATATTTCAAATCCGTACATAAACTATTTTTTCCCCGTATTTAATTAGTTTAAACAACAAGGTCTTTTGAAGTAAAAATAATAACATAATGCTTATTAAAAAAAAACTGACTCCAAGATTTGAATTTGAGGGTACGAGGCTCTAAGCTTGACTAATCAAGCTAAACAATTCTCCAGAATTAATCTATCATGTTTTATATTTATAATTAAGTTAAATTTTTTGAAGTCTTTTTATGGTCCAAAATTTTGGAGCTTAAGGGTCCGTTTGGTTCGAGAATTAGGAGGGGAGGGGAGGGGTTTTAACGGAGGGGAGATGAGATATTTTAATTAAAAATGTGTTTGGTTCGCAAGGGGAGGGGAGGGATTTTAAAATGATTTT